>JACCDT010341716.1_pt1 | contig 31402 bp, 70 predicted proteins | sample 7446291 | NCBI WGS metagenome assembly JACCDT01 (sample SAMN15323446, study PRJNA562643) | freshwater metagenome | isolation source: river surface water | place: USA:Blue River Watershed | collected 2017-08-17
GTAACGCAAGATCTTGTGCGAAGGTATGCCTACCCACACTACATCTGGGGCCCTGCTCGACCTCCTCGGATCTCCCTCGATCCGGCGCAAGGGAGGATCGGCAGGGCCCCAACCGTTTGTGGTGCTCAGTCCCAGCCAGACGTTCCCGGAGGTGCTCTGATGCCTTCTCGTGTTGAGCTGACTGCTGCGTGGCTGCTGATCGTTGTCGGTGGCGCGTTCTCGTTGCTCGTCCTTCTCGGGATGGTGCTCTGATGCCTCGTGGCCGCGTGATCATGCACATCGCCGACGGCGAGCTGCGTGAGGGTCCGCCTCGGAAGGACGCCCGCTGGGACTACCACGGCTTCGTCCTTCCGGAGGACATGCTGTGGGTCGAGCAGCAGCGCATCGCGGAGTACACCCGGAAGACCCCGCTCACGTCGGTGTCGATCTACGATTCGGTGAAAAAGTTTTCCATGGTGGGTTGACTCAGCTCGTGATCCCGGGTACAACGGGATCATGACGAACAACGACACCGGGATGGGGCGCAACGCACAGAAGGTTCTGGCCTTCGTCACCGATCGCTACATCCGCGAGGGCAAGGACTCGACGATCAAGGAGATCGCCGAAGGGCTGGAGTGGTCGGAGACGGCCGTGCGTCGTGTCTTCCGAGAGCACGACGGTCTGATCGACGGCATGACGTCGTCCGAGTCCTCGGTGCAGCGCCGGGAGTCGAACTACGGCACCGTGGTTGGCTTCAAGAAGGTGCGCGTCTACGGCCCGAGCCGCAAGCACTTGGTCTCGGTCATCGTGGGGCTCTGATCGCTTGCGACGAGGCAGCCCGCGCCAAGGGCACGATGGTGGGGCGCACGGTGAAGCACGGCTTTGCCGACGGCTACGCCTACTACCAGATCGTGAAGGCCAACAAGGCGACCTACACGATCGCCGTGTGCAAGGGCCTCGGCGACGACTGGGTGCTGCCCGCGTGGGGTGAGCGCGCCACGGTGGCGAAGCGTCAGATCGACCGTCTGCTCGACTTCGAGGACTTCACGCGCGAGCTGTTCGACAAGGCCCGGGTAGGGCAGGAGGCTTGACATGGACCGCAAGGCAGAGATCAAGACGCGTCTCGGTGAGATCGCCGAGGCCACGCGAGTGCTGGCGGCCGAGCGCAACGTGCTGCGCGACGAGATGGCCCAGCTACTTGCCGCGCAGGACGGCAGGTTCTCGGTCGGCAGTCTGATGCAGCTCACCCGGGGCAAGCAGGTGCGCACCGTGATCATCGAGCGCTTCGCCATGCCGAGGTGGAGTGACGACGCCTTCCTCATCGAGGCACGCATCGTCAGGAAGGATGGCACGCACGGCGACGCCTTCTTCATCGAGTCGTACGACTTCCGTGGGCTCGCGCCGATCGAGCCGGTGCAGGGGGCGGCGTGAGCACGTCAGAGATCGCGGGGTTGATTGCCCGGCTCGACATGCTGGATGGGCAGATCGGTGATCTGGAGAGGGAGCATGTCGAGCTACGCGAGCGTCTCGCCCGGCTGCAGTTCGCCCAGCGCTTCACCGAGAACGACGAGCGCTGGGCGTGGCGGATGAGTGCCACCGTGCTCCCAGTGCCGGTGGTCGTGGTTGGGTACAGCATTTCGGCCGGGCGCAACTACGTCGTGAACGTGCTCCTGCCCGGTGGCCGAGAGCACGGCGTGTACGCTGACAAGCTGGTGCTGCGCGAGGTGCAGCCGAAGCCACAGGTGAGCGGGGTGCAGCACGCCCCGCGTCTGTGTCGCAAGGAGCGCGGGCGCTCGCCGCTCTCTGGTCGGTCGGTGTACGGCTGGGACTCGGGCTGTGTGTGCGGCTGGACGTACAGCTCGAACGAGGACAAGAGGGCCGCACAGCGTCTCTACAAGCAGCATCTGAAGGACGTCTCGAAGGAGGTGGTATGAAGCCGCTCGGCCTCACCGACCTCGAAGCCTCGGCACTCGATGCCATCATCGGGAATGGCTGGGGTGACGGTGACATGCGCGACAACCTGCTGGCCTCGGGCAAGCGCTACGCGGACGCAGGAGAGCGTGCGATGGAGAAGTGGACCAAGGCCTACGGGGCAGTCGCCGTGCGTCTGCAGAAGCGCCGCACGGCCAAGAAGGGGGTGTCATGAGCACGCCGATCGCACCGGGCTCGCGCGTCATGTACGCACGCTCGTTCCTGCGTTCGATCTCGGCTTTCACCGGGGCGATGCCGTTCGCACGCGGCGTGGTGAAGGCTGTCGACCGCGAGATCGCGACCATCGACTGGGACAACGATCCCGAGGGCGAGGAGATCCCGCCGCGCGTCAACGTGGCGAACCTCGTGCTGGAGGATCGCCTGCATCTGGAGGAGCGATGAAGCTCACGGGCACGAATCAGTACTCGGCCAAGGGTGAGCAGGTCGTGTGGTGGAAGTGTCGAGCGGGCACTCTGTCTGGAGTGCTGGGCCATCACCCTCGCTGCCCGCTCTATGACCCGAGGCGTATGTCGCCGGTCCCCTTCAGAACTCTGAAAAAGTTTTCCAAGGTGTGTTGACTCAACTTCGCCGTCCGGGTACAAAGAGACCATGACGAACAACGACACCAACGTGAAGCCGCTGACCGAGACCGAGATCGCGTTCCTCACCGAGCGCGGTAAGGAGATCGTGGCGATCGCCGCCACCGGTCACGAGGTCGTGAAGATGACCTGCGGGCGCTGCGGTGGCTCGGGCAAGAACAGCTGGTGTCAGGCGTACCTCGACAACTGCTTCGGCTGCTACAGCGCGCGCAAGGGTGTCGGCCTCGGCTACAACTGGGTCGACGCGCGCAAGGCGATCGCGCGTATCAAGCGCTCGGAGGCGGCCGAGCGCCGCTTCGCACGCGAGCAGGTGGCGCGCATGCTGGAGATCGAGGCTGAGTGCTACGCGAACGAGGCCAACGGCTTCGGCTTCGTCACCTACGCGGAGGTCCGCGAGGCCACCGTCGCGCGTGAGCGCGCCGAGGCCGAGGCGGCGAAGAAGGATGCGCTCACCGCGCACGTCACCGAGCACGCCAGCCTGATCGGCCGTCTGCTCGCCGCCTCGACCCGGCAGGACGACTTCTGCGCGTCGCTCGCGAAGGAGATCATCGGTGGCCGCGACCCGCGCGAGTTCAGCCCGCGCTGCAAGTCGATCGTGATCGACATCCTCGCGAAGGCCTTCGGGCGTCGCAATTCCAAGGCCTACAACGAGGCGGTCGACGAGCTGGGCGACCTGCTGGCCGCCTGAAAGGGGTATCTTGTGAGCGCCGTGAAGGCCGAGCTGTCGCTGGCGACGTCGCGCGAGGTGTTCGACGCGATGATCGAGCAGACCACGGACCCCGACCTGCGCGCGCAGCGTGAGCTGTGCCGGGAGTTCTTCTGCAACCCCGAGTTCCGCAAGGCCTTCGAGGAGCACACCTTCAACCTGAACCAAGGAGCGAAGCTGTGAGAACACGAGTGAAAGCGGTGCACGAGGGGCAGCACACCAACGGTGTCGGTGGCTGCATGGCGCGCTGGGCGAACGGCGGCCGTTGCCCGGGCGAGGCACAGGCCGCGTGGCTCAACGCGATCGGCGACGACGACAAGCCATACGGTGGGGTCACGGCGGGCGAGGTTCGGAAGAACTGGGCCAGCAACCCTGCCCTGTCGCACGTGACGTTCGACACGGTCGCCTGACATGCCAGCGCAGGAGCCAGAGCCGCGCCCCTTGCCGTTCGTCTTCAAGGACCTGCTCGCAGCCCTCGACAAGGTGCTGTCCGTGGCAGGCGAGTACCGACGTGAGCAGGAGAGCCCGGTGCGTGACCCGGGCCTCATCCTGCAGCGTCGCAAGCAGCTCTTCGACGTGCTCGACGAGGCCACCAAGCAGGCCAGAGTTGCGAGACGCGCGTTGCTGGGCTAAATAGGCTCGCAGTGGAGCGGATCACGCTGCTGGGGCACGTGTCGCAGACCGGGGAGTACCGTGGGGAAGTGCGAGATTTGCCTAGGGGAAGGCTGGGTCTGCGAGAGCCACCCTCATCTTCCGTGGGGAGGCGCGCTGGGGTGCAAGTGCGACGCAGGCATCCCGTGTGTGTGTAACGACGATGCACTCGTCGATTTCGATGTCGTCTGCGCTGGTGACAACCCCGGCGGGAAGCCGAGGCTACAATGAGCCACGGCGGGAAGGGGGAGTGATGCCACAGTGCAACGGACACGACTGGCGAGGATTGCCGTGCTGCCACGGCGAGGGTCACGATGGCCCGTGCGAAGCATCGTATCACGACGACATGACATGGAAGGCCCACCGCGAGGGTATGATCGCTGGGCTGGAGTTGGCGCTGGAGATCGACCGCTCGACATGGGCTTACAACGTGGCGACGAACCGCATCCGCGCCGAGATCGAGCGGCTGAAGGGGGAGTCGTGAAGCCCACACCTCGTGACCTGATGGTGGCGCGGGCGGTGCGGGACCGGATGGGAAGGCGCTCGACGTGGCCGTGGGATGACGACCTGCCCGCCCTGATCGAGTCCCTGCCCGAGCCCGTGGACGAGTTGATTGCGGCGATGAAGCCGTGGCCGCCCGAGCCCGCCGAGCGGAAACACGTGCTTCGGCATGATGAGCGCCTAGAGCCGAACTATTCCACTCAGCGATGGTGTCTCGTGTGTCACGAGTGGGTGACCATCATCACTGAATTCTCCACCCCGTGTCCCGGTGCACCTTGCCTTCATGGGCAACCGCCGCCCGAGCCCGCCGAGGACGAGCAGGCCGCGCAGGACCGCCCCGTGCTTATGTCGCAGAGCGAAGCATTCGAGGCCGGGGTGGCCGAGGGCGCGCGGGCGATGAAAGAGCGGTGCCTCGCCGTTGTCAAGCGGTGGAAGGACGCATGGTGCGATAACGGGGGCTGGCTAGATGCGTGCGAACTAATCGAGCAGGGCATCCGCGCCGCGCAGGACGAGCCCGCCGAGCACGAGCAGGCCGCGCAGGATTCGCTAACGCGGCTGGCAATTGACGTGGCCCGAGCCGAGGGGGCGCGGGAGATGAAGGAGCGGCTGCTTCGCGTGCTCAAGAACTGCGTCGAGTCCGAGCGCGAGAGCGACACCCACAACACCGGGCTGGTGGCACTGGAAGCCGCATACGAGTTGGTGGCGATCCGCGCCGCGCGGGTCTAGCACGAGGGGAATATGGAACTGCTGTTCCTCGTGCTCTTGGTCGTGGCTGGGTGGGTTTATGGGTGGATCATCAACCCTTGCGCGGTCGGCAACCACGACTGGTACATCTACCGTGACGAGCTGGTCGATCTGCATGATCAAGACTATCTGTCAGTTCTGCTTCACGCCTACGTGTGCACCGAGTGCGGCAAGATTCGTGACGACATCTCGGCCGAGAAGGAGAGGCAGGCCGTCTATGTCGCTCAGCGTGACGCGCGTCACACCAAGGCTCAGCGCCGTCTGCGTGAGCTGCGTGAGCGTGGCGTCATTCGGTGACGCGCTACAACCGACTGCGCCAGCTGCGCGGCGGCCTGCTGCCGCGTGCGATCGAGAACGACCGCTGGACACTCTACCCGGTCGACGACGCGCGACGCTGGGCGCTCGCACACCGCCAGCTGGGCGGCCTCATCGAGAACCTGAACAGCGCCGACATGCTGGGTTTGATCGACCTGCTCTTGATGCTTGACAACGGACGTGAAACGAGTGAGGTGAAGTGATGCTCGGTTTGGTGCTCGGCGCGCTCGGGCTCGACCCGTTGATCCGTGTGAGCGACAAGGTGCGCGTACGGCGCAGTGAGGTCGCCGAGATCTACGAGCTGGAGGCACAGGACAGCGATGGCAGGTACGAGTGCGCGCTCGCGCTGCGCACCGTGATCAGGACCAAGCAGGGTGGCTGCCACATCCTGTACGGCAAGACGCTGCCAGAGGTCGAGCGCATGCTTGGGTTGAGGGGTTGATGGCGGCGTTACCGGAAGATCCTCGTGAGGCCTATCTTCAGGGCCTCACGGAGGCCGCTGATCTGACTCGCAAGCGGGCCAACACGCTGCGCACCCGCGCGGTGAACGCGAACGGTCGCGCGCTTCGCAAGGAGTTCGAGGATGCTGCTGCAGTGGCCGCTGCTCTGGAAGATGGGGTTCGTTCGATGATCATCGCGCGCCGCATCGAGTTGGGATTGGAGGATTGATGGCTGTCGAGAGGATCGTCTCGGTGAAGCGCACGATCTACGTGTCGCAGTGCCCCGGCTGCGGTGACCGCCACGTGAAGGTGGTCGACCCACCGCGCGAGCGTCTCTGCCCGTGCGGCAAATGGGTGCCGTACGTCGAGGAGTCCTACACCGGCCCGGATCAGTTCTCGTGAAGCCGTGCTGACCGTCACTTACGTCTTCTGGGGTGGTAGGGCACACGATCAGGTGCAGTGCGCGATGGTGCACAAGGTGCCCGAGACCGTCACCGTCGACTGGCTCGACTGGACGCCGTGGCACACCGAGGGCGAGGCGATCAAGGTCGAGAAGATCACCTACCGAGTGATCTACGCGATCCGGCGCTGGAACAGCTTCGCCGTCTTCTGCGTCACCGGGCTGGACTACGAGCAGCGCACACGCACGTGGACGCATCCAGTGTACGGCGTCGAGGACTGGCTCACGCGCGAGGTGCGCGAGTTCGAGGCCCTCTACGGTGGGCCGCAGCACCCTCTGGCCATGCCTTCAGGGGTGTTTGACGAGGAGAGGTCACTGAGAGTAGGCACGCCGGAAGGAGAGTCTGAGAGGGTCCGGCGAGGGAGTGAATGAGGATGGGTGAGGAGAAGGATCCGAAGGCGCTGCGCGTTCTGCTGAACCGCTTGAACGGCTTCGCGCTCTCGAAGCGCGAACGCCCACAGGTCGAGGACCTGCTGCGCAAGGCCTACGACGAGGGTTTCGAGAGTGGGCGTGACCCGCTGAACGCGGACCCGAAGTCGTGAGAGTGCTCGTGCTCGCAGCCCGAGCACTCTGGGCCACGGTGGTGCCAATCATCGGCGTCGTCGTGCTCATCGTGGTGGTCGCCGGGTTCATCGTCGGCACCGAGATTGGTGTGGCGTGGCTGTTCGGCACCAACATCGCCGTCGTGAACGCGTGGGTCGTCGGCGCGCTCCTCGTGTACGCCGCCGGGGCGCTCGTGTTCCATGGCGTGCAGGAGTTCCGCACCGAGTACCGGCGTCTCAACGAGGCCGATGAGCTGCGCAAGTTCGACGAGGCTCTCGCCGAGCAGAAGAAGGGCGGTGCCGTGTGAGGCGCGACTGGATCTCGCTCCTCTTGCTGCTCGTCTACATGGTGGCAGCATTCTTGGCGATGCATCGCGGCACGCAGCTCGCGACCGAGCTGAAGGAGTGCCGTGAGAGCCACCTCAACTACACCAAGTACGTGAACAAGAGGTTGTGCGACTTCGGGCGCAAGGTAGGTACCGTGCTCGATGGATGTCAGGAGGGGTGATGACTCGTAGACGCTCACTGCTCAAGGCCATCGCCGCCGGATTCGTCGGCGTGTGGACGTTCAAGCCGAGTACGGCGACACCAACCCCGCAGCCGAGGTTCGAGCCCCTGCAGCAACCGTCGGCGCGCGACCAGCTGCTCATGGACGCCATGCGGCGTCTCTACGCCGAGCACGTCGAGTTCTGCGCTCTGCGTGGCCACAAGCCATTCATGCAGGATCCAGAGAAGCTCTTTGCCGTGGCTGCGAACCTGCGCAGCCTGCACGACCTCGACGCGGTGGAGGAGCTGTACTACGCGTGGGTGCGCGAGCTGAACCGTCACCGTGAGATGGTTCTTGCTGCCGAGCGACGCCCTCTTGCATGAGGCTCGTTGCCGTGCTAAAGAGCCCGGCATGAGCGAACCCGTCGTAGCCGACATCCTGTCCTTCAAGAACAACCTGCCCCAGCCGAACACGGTCTGGACGTGCACGAGGATGGAGGAGTTCCAGCCGCTTGGCACCGAGACCGCGATCACGGTCGGACGCTACGGTGAGATCTTCGTGCGCGAGATCATGCCCGAGGACGACGTCTTCCCGACGCGCCTCGGCCTCACCCTGTCGTTCGACTACGGTGCCGACCGCATTCTCGAAGTGACAACGGACGCGAGCGCCTTCACGGGCTGGATCGACGCGACTCGGGTCGACGGTCCGGTGCTCAAGTTCAAGGAGGCGGCGGCCTACGACAGCTGGCTCGCCGCGCGCAGCTCGCTCAGCGAGCGCAGGTCTCAGGTCCCGGCGTGGGCACCGAAGCTCGGCAGCCTGTGGCGCATCGAGCACTTCCCGTCCGAGTGTCGGCCGTTCGTGCCTGCCCCGCTCGTCGGCACCACGGATCGCACGGCCGAGGTCTATGTGCGCGACGTCGTGGGTGGCGACGAGGGTCGCGTGCTCATCGAGCTGCGCCCGGCTGGCATGCTCACGATCACGGGCTTCTGGGTCGACGTCATCGACTTCCTCGGTGTGCAGCGCTCGGGCGGCATCCGCATGGTACGCGAGTACGTGCCCTACGAGGCGTGGCTCAACTCGGAGAAGGTCGACGCGGTGGACGAGACCCCCGAGGAGACGGCGCTCGCCGACGCAGCCGTGGCCAAGGCCTTCGGCCCGACCGGGCTGCGCCGCTGGGAGTACCAGCTGATGCCGCACTCGATCCCGAGCGAGGTGTCGACCAGCGCGCACCGGCCCGGCTACACGCAGGCCGAGCTGAATCACTACGGCAACATGGGCTGGGAGATCATCGCCTCTGGCCCGTCCGGGCTCATCATGCGTCGCCCGCTCTATGCGCCTGCTCTCCTTCATCCGGACGGCACTGTCACGACTCCGGCCTGAGCGCGCGTCGGCTGCGGGTGGGGAGGTGCTAGGTGGAAGGGCAGCGGCCGAGGATCGTCCCGATCGGGTCGGCGAAGCCGCGCCTGCAGAGGCCCAAGATCGAGCCCCCGAAGCCGATCGAGCCCAAGCCACCGGACTGGGCGCTGATCGCGATAGCGCTCTTCGTGGGGTTCTTGCTGGGGCTGGCCTTGGCGCCGCATCTGAGTCGGTGACCAAGAGGGTCACGGCTGCGGTTGGTAAAGGCGTGCGCATCGAGTTCGGCGACGATTACATCGCGCGCTGGGTCACGACCAATGGGGACCGCTTCTTCACCGAGGAGGAGGCGATTCTTTATCAGGAGGCGCTTGACGCGGCCGAGAAGGGCGGCTTCGCAACCGACCCGGAAGTGATGCGTGCGCGCTTGGGTCTGCCGTGGCCACCAGCCGACCGCGAGCGTCGCGTGGTGCCGCCGGACGTCATCAAGAGCGTCGTCGAGGACACGCGCAGTCTGCCCGAGCGCGTGTCGGCCGCGTTGAAGGACCAGAAGAGGGTCATGTCCAAGGAGATGGTCGAGCTGCAGCAGAAGCTCGACTCTTACGTGGAGGCGATGCGTGACCGTGAGCGCCGGGTGATCCCGGCAAGGCCCTTCGTCGCGCCGGGTACGTACACGCGTGAGCTGGACGAGTCCCTGCGGCGGGAGATCGCACGCTCGGAACTGGTTGGCCAATCCTCATCGAACTCGACGGTGAAGATGTACACGACGTACCAGCCGCCCATCGTGGCGGTCGGCGATGACTTCACGCCCCTCGCGCAGGACGAGCTGGGGGCCAGTCGGCAGCGCAAGCTCGACGTCAAGGTCGAGCCCGGGGCTGTCAAGCTGTACACGCAGAGCGTCGAGAGTAAGAGGCGCGTCAAGCTGAAGCCGAGAGGTGGCGCGTGAGAAAGTACGCTGAGCGCACGCAGGTCGCTATCTCACGCACGCGTGAGGAGATCGCTCGCCTGCTCACGCAGTGGGGTTGCTCGGGACTGCAGTGGACCGACGACTTCAAGGTGGGCCGCGCGATGCTGCAGTTCACGTGGGAGCACGACGACGTCCAGTACCTCGCGCGCTTCGTGATCACGGTGCCGAGCGAGGACAAGCTGCGGGCACAGGCGCGTCATGCAGTGTCGGGTCGCTTCCTGCCCGCACGCTTCACCCAGCTGCAGCGTGATGCTGGCAGGCGTGAGCACCGCGTGCTGTTCAACTGGATCAAGGCAGCGCTCAACGCGGTCGAGGAGGGCATCATCGAGGCCGAGCGCATCTTCCTGCCGTTCTTGGTCGGGAGAGACGGCCGCACGGTCGCCGACGTGGCGTTGCCCAACATGAGGAAGCTCGTTGGGCACTCGGCGCAAGCCCTGCTGCCCGACCTGAGTGGAGAGTCTTGAGAGGTAGATCGGTAGCCTCGATCGAGAGTTTGAACCCACGGCCACGTGGCCGTCGAACAGAGGAGAAGAGAACATGCCGAAGAAGAAGAGCGTCAAGAAGACCATGAAGGCAACGCCGACGGTGAAGCCTGCCAACCCGGAGCAGACCAAGACGCGCCGCAAGGAGCTGGCGCTCGCCTACGAGACCAAGATCTTCGGCGCGCTCGCGAAGGGCATGCGCCCGGTGCCGCTCGCGGGCCCGCTGGGTGTGCGCTCGGAGATCCTGCTCGGACTCATGAACGCGGGTGAGACCAAGGACGAGGCCCGCGTGCGCATCGTGCGTGAGTTCGCGATCAAGCACATGGACCTCGTCAACGCTGGCGTGTTCGACGCGGAGATCTGACCGCCCTAGAGTACTGAGAGACTATGAGCATCGCGCGTCGCATCGGCAACAATCCGCAGCACTTCAGGCGCAGCAAGTACCTCGCCCAGAACTTGGGTGGGGTGTGGACGTACAGTCCGGTGTCGCGCTGCTGGCTGTGTGATGACGGCCGATGGGTAGCGTCGGAGGGGGCGCACTTCGTCCTGCGTGACGCTCAGGGGGAGACGTTGGGTATCGTCGATGAGCACATGCGACCACCCATCGTGCTCCCTGAGCGTCGTGCCATGATGCTGGCGCGTGACGAGGAGGCCCTGCGCCTTTACCAGCTGGGACTCTCGTACGCCGAAGTCGGTCGGAAGCTGCAGCGCCTCGGGCCCAACAGCATGATGGTCGGTGGTCCGGTAGGCAAGGATCGTGCACGCCGTATCGTACGGCGCGCGATGTCGAGAGTCTGAGAGGTGGCGGCCTCATCAGCTAGAGAGTTCTGAGAGTGGTGGCCCCCGAGTTGAGAGAGGGTGGGAACGATGCCGACCGAGCTGGAAGCCGACACGCCCGTGAAGGTGAACGACATCTGGTACTGTGAGCGCTGCAGCCGCAACGGGCGCGTCGTGGTGGTACCCGATGAGGGTGCGTACGCGACCGTCGAGCGCATCGCTGCGACGCACAGGCGCAAGTCGCCTGATTGCCTGTCAGGTACGATGGACCTGCGCATCCTGACGCTCGAAGAGGACTGACCATGCGCATCAACCCGGCGATCTTCTACGGCCTCATCGGGGCCCAGCTGATGCTCGCGGTGCTCTCGATCGCCGAGCCCGCACCGAGTTTCAGGTTCGCCTTGCTGGGGGTGAACGCGGTGTTCGCCGTGTACCTCGCGGCCTGCGCCCTGTACGCGGTGAATCTCTGGTTGAAGAATGAAGGAGGAACGGATGAACGGCTACGAAGAGAGGATTCCCCCGGGCGGTCTGCGTCTGATCAAGATCGGGGCGGTGTTGGTGGTGCTGACCGTGGTGCTGCTGATGACGTTCAGCCTGCACACGGTGCCGGGCAACATGGTGGGGGTGAAGGAGACGTTCAGCGGCGGCGTCCAGCCTGATCCGCTGCCCGCGCGCACCTACTTCCTGTTCCGGCCCACCGAGGCGATCTACGACTACCCGCTCTCGATGCAGGTGTTCGTCATGAACGACCGCAAGGAGAGCGAGGGCGAGCAGGGTGAGGGGCGCGATCAGGACAGCTACCTCGTGCAGTCGTCCGACCAGCAGGACATGCGCATCTCGCTGCAGGTGCAGTGGCGCATCGACCCGGCGCACGTGGTCGAGATGCACAAGCAGGTGCGCAACAACATCACCGAGCGCCTCTTGCGCCCCGTCGTCATGCTGGAAGTGAAGAACGCGGCCACCAAGCGCACCGCGATCGAGGCCTACTCGGGCGAGGGGCTAGTCAAGCTGCAGGGCGAGATCTGGTCACGTCTCACAGCTGTCGATGGTGAGCTGCGCCAGCGTGGCGTGTTCGTCGACAACTTCGTGATCGAGCACATCGGGCTCAACCCGAAGTACACCGACGAGATCACGGCGCGCCAGATCGCGATCCAGAAGACCCTCAAGGAGAAGGAGCTGACCACGGCTGCGCAGGCAGAGGCACTGCGCGCCAAGGCCGAGGCCGAGGCCGATCTCAACCGTCAGGTGGTGGCGGCAGAGCGCGACAAGCAGGTCGGCATCCTGAAGGCCGAGCAGCAGAAGCAGCAGGCGATCCTTCAGGCCGAGGGCTCGAAGCAGACGCAGGCTTTGCAGGCGACCGGTGCGCGTGACGCGGCCCTTCTGGAGGCCGAGGGGACGCTCGCCAAGGGCAAGGCCTCGGCCGAGGCGCAGAAGCTCCAGCTGTCGGCCTACGCGGTGCCGGGTGCCGACGCCTTCGTCAAGATCGAGGTCGCCAAGGCGATGGGCACGTCCATGGGCAACGTGAAGGGCTGGCTGCCGCAGGGCATGAACGTCGCGACCATCGGTGAGAGCTGGACGCAAGCGATCGAGCGTCTCACGGCTGGCAAGACGCAGCCGTAGAAGAGAGACCTGATAGGAGTGACGAGATGGTCGGCTTGACCTACGCACGCTGGCTGGCGCTGTTCAGCACCATTGCCGTGCTGACCGTGTTACTGGCCATCTATCTGGACTCTGCGCTCGTGCTCGTGGTCAGCGTGCTGCCAGCGAGTGTGTCGCTGCGCGTGCTCAGAGACTGGCGCCGTGATCGCTTCCGTGCGGAGCAGTTGGAGAGGCTGAGAGGAGTGGCGAAATGGTGACCGTGACCACCTGCGATGTCGAGATTCACCTGCCCGGGGAGATCCCTTGATGTTCACGATCCCGCTGCTGGTGCTGGCAGGGATCTGGTGGCTGGTGTACCTCGCGGTGCGCAACGGTCGCCGGGGGCATGACCCGGTAGGTCGCTGCTGGTGCTTGGAGGTGCACGCGCTACCACCGTTCCCGAAGCACGTCCCGCCACCGCCACCGCCAAAGAAGCCCGAGGTCGTATACATCCGCTTGCTTTAGTCGCGTTGGCGTGCTAAAGTAGGTGCATGCAGACGATTATCCACGTCGCGCTCACCCAGACCGAGATCAATATCGGCAAGGTGAAGCTGTGCACGCTCTGCCCGGTGGCGCTGGCGATCAAGCGGGCGTTCGCGTTCCGCTTCGGGGTCGACGCTGCCGTGTGGGTAGGCTTGGACGGCCCATGCGGCGCGGTCGTCATGCTGGACGGGTTCGTGCTCAAGCTGCCCCGGGAGGTCGGCTTCTGGGTCAACCTGTTCGACAGCGGGATCAAGCCGTCTCCGATCGAGTTCGACATGGAGATCCCGAACGAACTTCTGGAGGCCGCGTGATGCGTCATCCGATCCAACCGCTGGCCAAGGACGATATGGGCGTCGTCCGGTTCAAGGAGAACAAGCTCGTCCGTGAGCTTCTCGACCACGGGCAGCGCACCGGCTTCGGGCTTAACGAGCTGGCGGTCAAGCTCAGCGGGCCGGAGTGCGCCGACGACTGGCGGCAGTTCGCCCAGCTCATCGGCTACAGCCTGTTGGGCTACGGTGACCTGAACTACGTCGACGACGACACGTACAACGCGGCCACGCGGATGTACGAGCAGGGTGAGGACGAGCGCGTGGCTCGCGTGGTGGCTCTCCAAGAGGAGCTGGACACGCTGCGCGAGGCCCTGCGCGAGCCCATGGCGCGGCTCTTCGGCGTCCACCCGGACGACCTGCGGAACGGCCGTGAGTGAGCAGCAGAAGCCGTGGCGAGCGGCCCGGCTCATTCACGACCCGCGCGGCCTCGGCCGTGAGGGCATGACGTTCTGGGTACGCCCAATGCCGCCCAACTTGAAGCCGAGGATCCTCGCGGACGACGGTGCGCTCGTCGAGGTCGAGAACGGCAGCAGGCTCACGACCAACCTCTTCCGGTACACGGGTGAGGAGCACGGCCGCCTGCCGCTGTCGGTGCAGGTCTCGGACGTCGAGCTGCTCGACGAGTACGCCGACGACATGGAGGTCCAGTTCGAGATCATGGACCCGCTGCCGGAGAGATCATGAGCCACCGCGTCGACATCAAGCGCATCCTCGCCGACCCGCAGCTGCGCCGCGAGATGATGATGGTGGAGAGGATTGAGGAATCATGACACGCAACAAGACACTCCCCCGTGACCTCCTGCTGGAGGTGCTCGGGCTCACCCATCAGGGTCGTGCGCCACAGGTGCTGAACGCGGGTATCCGCGAGCATCCCGAGCACGGGCGCTGCATTGTGATCGGCATCGGCTACCCGTGGCACAAGCACATGTTCGGTGACCCTCAGACGCACTGGGTGCCGGTCGAGTCGCTGGAGCGCCGCCTGCAGCTGGAGGAGGGGGAGCGCATCACGGCGGCCAACATGATCCCTGCGATCGTCGGTGCTGGTGGCCTCATCGCTGCGACCATGCTGCGCGTGACGATCTACAAGCCCGACGGGCTGGGGGAGCCACCGACCGACACGGTGCAGTGATGGAGAAGCCGTTGATTCCCGGGTGGGATCCGTGTGCAGGCAACCTGAACCTGCTCGACTCTGCGCGCCAGCACGTGGCCCCGGCCGACCTGCGTGAGCTGATGGACGCGGAAGGTCAGCCGATCATCGCACGCCTGCCCGAGGGCTGGGTGTGGAGTGATTCGGCTGAGGGGCAGCATCGCATGGCATCGGTGATGATGCCGGAGGCCAAGCCGGAGCGCATCGGCAGCGGCGGCCTGCGTCGTTTCATCGTTCACCTGCGCCGCCTGATGTTGGGAGAGTAACTGAGAGTGGCACGTCACAAGAGGACTGCATGAAGTACTACGCGACCGCACGCGGCCCACAGCTGATCTACATCGTCCGCAAGGGCGACGACGAGGTGCCGTACTTCGACACGCACCCGGTCGTCGGCCCGATCCTGTTCACCAGCGACGACGTGGTGCAGCACGGCCTGCGAGTGGTCGGTGAAGCCACCCTGTGTGGCTACACGCAGCCGGTGGACTGGAGGCTGACGGGATTCTTCGTGCGTACCTCGGTGCTGCCTGCACCCATCGAGCGGTCCAACGTGATCCTCGACTACGTGTACGTGCCGCAGGTGGTTGCCATGGCTGAGGTGAGCCGTGAGCGTTCGCCGCAGTACGCGCGCGAGCGCGCCCGTGCGAAGAACGAGTCGAAGGTGCCGCCAGCTGTGCTGCCACCACCCGGGTTTGCACAGCCGAGCCTGTGGCGCGATCTGTCCAATGGGTGCATCTGCCGGGTCGGCGAGTTCCGACCCAGCTGCCCGACGTGTGGGCTGAGAGCACGCTTTCGAGGGGATACTGAGAGGACGAGAAGGAGATTCTGATGCCCGAGCCGCAGCCGATCCAAGAGGCCACCGTGCGTGGGCGCTCGATCACCGGGGGCTATCCGGCCGAGGAGCGTTACACCGTCGAGGACGTGAAGTTCGCTCACAAGCTCGCGCTCGCGATGCTGGCCGACCGTCGCGTCAAGACCAGCGTGCGCCCCGGGGTAACCAAGAACGGCAACCCGTTCTTCGTGCTCGCCGTCGAGGACGAGCCCGGGGCGCAGGACTTCGCCAAGATCGTCGGTGCGATGGTGACCCGGGCGCTGCGCATCGCGTCCGAGGAGGACGCAGCGTCTGGTCGTGAGCTGTATGCGCTGGCGATCGAGAACATCCTGCTCGTCGCCGACGCGCGCCTCGCAGGCGCCTACGGCCTCGCCCCAGAGGGTGAGACGCTCGGCGACGCCGACTTCGATGCCATGCTGCGCCGCTGGCTCGGTGTGGCGACCACGCTGCGGCCGTGGCTCGAAGCCAAGGTCGACCACGTACCCCTGCGCTCACAGGCCGCGCGCAGTCGTGACGCCGCGTGATGCCATCGACCGCGTGCACGGGTGTGAGATGTGCATGATCGATCAGGCCGACCGCTGCGACTTCGAGGTGAGCGAGTATCCTCGCGCGCGCAAGGAGCACCGCTGCGAAGAGTGCGGGCGGATGATCCAGCCCGGCGAGCGTTACCGTCGCACCGTCCAGAAGTTCGATGGTGACGTGAGTGCATGGAAGATGTGCACGCACTGTGAGGCAGCGGCTTCGTATCTCATCGAGCACTGCAACGGGTACCTCGTCGGCGGTGTGCTTGAGGATCTGGAAGAGCACTGGGCAGAGCGTGCGCCAGACCGGATGTTCCTCGGACGTGCGATCGTTGGGATGCGGAAGCAGTGGCTGCGACGCGACGGGTCTTTGATGCGGCGGCTTCCCGACCTCGGCACCACGAAGGGGGTGGGCAAGATCGAGCAGCTGCCGAACAACGTGGCCTCGACGCAGAACGCGAACCGCAGTGGAGGAAGCAACACGTGAAGATCTATCTCGGAGTCCCGACCTACGACGGGCAGATCCACTACGGCGTGCACCGCTCGATCGTGAGCGCGAGCGTCCAGCCCGGCAACATCACGTCGGCCTTCGTGCAGTCGTCGGCCCTCACGCGCGGCTTCAACATGCTGTGGTGCGCGGCCCTCGACGGGGGCTTCGACTACTTCGTCATGCTGCACGCCGACATCGAGGTGCGCACCAAGTGCTGGCTCGACATCTTGCTGAAGCAGCTCGGCACGGCCGACGTGATCAGCGCGGTCTCACCGCTGAAGGATGCCTCCGGGCTCACCTCGACCGGCATCGAGCGCACGACGATCCACGAGCTGGATCAGCCGAGGAGCCTCACGCTGAAAGAGCTGGCGGACTTCCCACAGACCTTCGAGGCCGAGGATGCAGCAGAGGTCCTCGACCTGCCCATCGAGTACCAGTACCGGCTGGCGGTGAACACCGGCTGCCTCGTGGTGCGGCTCGCCCCGGAGTGGACCAAGCAGTTCGTCTGGACCGACGGCGACGCGATCATCCAGCACGACAACGGCCGCCACGTGGTGTTCATCCCCGAGGACTGGCAGTTCTCACGCACCGTGAATCAGTACGGCGCGCAGGTGCGCGCCACCACGGCGGTCGAGATCGCACACCATGGCACCAGCGTGTGGTCGAGCTGGGCCAAGTACGGGCAGGAGCGTGACGAGGAGTACTTCCGGCGAGGTGGCGTATGAGCGATCCGTGCGACTACAAGAAGCAGCTGCAGACCGCCATCGAGTACGCGAACGTGCACCTTGCCCAGCTCGCACGCGAGCTGCTCATCCGCGATGACACGGGCGTGCTGCCCAACGGCCGCATGAAGGAGCTGCGCGACATGTGCAGGTTCGGTGGCGTGCAGGCCATGCTGGTCGCCGAGTCGCTGGTGAAGAAGGCTGCCCTGCAGCACGCCGCCCGAGGATGACCCGACTGCTCATCGTTGCCGGGACGCACGAGCAGGCCCGCCAGTACGCGCGCGAGAACGGCGTGAAGAGCTGGCTCCACGTGCGCCGGGAACTCGACGTGGTCGGCCGTACCGTCAAGGAGTACGTGCTCGTCGGCACGTGGTACGACTTGCCGCGCATCGACGAGATCGTGGACGCGCTGGAGAGGCGCCTCGATTGTGAAGGCTTCGCGCAGCGTGTCGCAATGCGCGGGGTGTGAGATGAGCGAGCGCGGTATCGACAAGCCGGGTTGGTTGCTGCGTCAGATGGCCGACGTGGAGCGCGAGTCGAAGAGCTGGCCTGCGCGCATGAAGCGCGCCGTCGCAGAACGCCTCGGCGAGGCTGACGCTGTGGACCAGATCGACCTCGATCGTGTCGTGCGGGGTCTCGTGCGTAACGCGCGCCACGCCAACATGATCCACCTCACCCCCGGGAAGCCTCTCTGGTCGGTCATCAAGGACCTGACCGGGCTCGGCTCCACCAGCGCGAAGGCCCTCTGCCGCCGGTATGGGTGTGACCCGGACGAGCCCCTCAAGGGGGAGTGATGGACACGAGAAACGACCCGACGCGCTTGGCAATCGCCGCTGGCCTTGACCTGATCGACAAAGAGCTTTGCCCGAAGTCGAAGGACGGCCACGGGCACTGCGTCCACTGGTGGGACGGCTGTGATCCGTGCTGCTGGTGTGGCGACAACAGCGACCCTCAAGCTGATCCGGAGAGGTAGCCGCTTGCATTAGTGTCGTTGCCGTGCTAAAATGCGGCCCATGCGATACCGAACCCTGATCCTTTTCGCGGCCCTCTTCGTGGGGCTCTCCGTGGGCACGTCCCAAGCGACGATCCTGTGCAACGGCGACTCGAACACGGCAGCGAGCCCGCTCCCGGACGACGTTCGCTGGTGCGAGCGTCTCGGCGTACTCATCGGAGACGACGTCATCAACCGTGGTGTGGGCGGCAGCGCGATTGTCAGTAAGCAGCACGCCTACTGGTACGGCAGCCCGATGTGGGGTGACTTCTACATCGACGCCGAGATCGTCGACGTCGACCCCTTCTGGTTCTGGAGCCACGGTGCAAGCACGTATCTAGGCAGGCCGACGTACTCCCCGCTCCCCAAGTTCGACACGGTGATCCTCGCGTGGGGGACGAACGACTTGAATGCGTACAGGTACACGCCGGGGGAAGTCATCAAGGCCATCAAGAAGGCGCGGCGGAAGTTCGCTGCCTACGGAGCCAAGGTGTACGTCGCCACGGTGCCAGCGATCTACGAGCTGGACGGCACCAAGGCCGCGCTCGACGTGACCATCCAGCAGCTGAACCGCAAGATCCGGGGCAACTTCCCGAAGACCTACGTCGAGTTCTACGAGGGCTTCACGTGGGCCGACTACAGCGACCGCCTGCACCTGAACGCGCAGGGGCACGAGAAGCGCGCTCTGGCCGCGCTGGAGGCGCTCACGCGATGAAACGCATCCCGGTCGACTTCGATCTGATCGACTCGAACGGTCACGTGTGCCTCACCCCGCCGGGGGCCGTGCGCGCGATCAAGGAGCAGGGCTACCTGATGAACGGCGAGCGCGTGCTGCTGATCGGTGAGAGAGACGGCGGGCTCGTCACGGTTGAGGCCAACGTCTTCGAGACGGCTTCGACGCCAGCGGGTTGGCGCGCAGTCCAGTTCTCGGTCTTCGGGCGAACCATCGCCAAGGACTACGATCCCTACCCCGAGGACGTCACGATCGCGCCGTGGCCTGCTGGCGGCTGGAAGGTCACGGTGAGCGTGCAGGAGAACGAGAAGCAGGTATCGAACCAAAGTATCGTCCTGCGTCACCCGGACTCGCTGGAGAAGCTGCAGGACGCGGTCAACCTCGCCATGGTGAAGGCTCCCGATGGCTCCGGCGATTGACCTGCCCGGTGGCGGGACGTTCTACGCGATACGTCTCACGACACTCGATGGGATCCCCTTCCTCGCGTACAGCGGGGCCGATGGGGTCGGCGTCGCGCTCTTCAAGAAGTACCGTGACGCCATCAAGCTCCGGGACGAGTTGGTCGCCCACGGCATCTGCCGTGGAAAGGTGATCCGTGTGCACGTCACGTGGCGCATCACCGAGGAGACCGGCCCCAAGCGCAGGAGGAAGTCGTGAACACCTACTTGCAGGCTTTCGCACGCACGATGATTGCCACTGCCGCCATTGGCGTCGCTCTCGCGATCGTGTGTCTCCTCACGTATCTCATCGTCGATGTTCTGACCCCTGCGGGCTACTTGTGGGCAGGTATCGGGGCGGGCTACTTCGCACTCGTATACTGGGTGATCCTCAGAGACCTGCGCAAAAAAGAAGAGCGCGCTCGTCGGCGCGAGATCGATGCCCCTCTTTAAGTGCGACCAGTGTGGCTGCGTCGAGAACACGGCGTGCAGCGGCTTCTGGCACCGTGAGTGGGACCAGCGTGACGGCACAGGAGACGGACGCGCGCTGTGCTCCGAGTGCGACCCGCAGATCGGCAAGTGGCACGCCCGCTTCGAGAAGAGGCCATGGCCGGAGAACGACCCGAACTACATCGACGTGCGCTCGCCTGACTGGCCACACGGGCCGAATCCTCCTGCACCTGTGGTTGCCAAGGAGGCACCGCGTGTGCCAGTGAAGCGGAAACCGCCCAGAGGCTTGAAGCGGAGGAGGAGAGGTTGATGCGTAGACGGAACCTGCTGCAGCTGCTCGCTGGTACGCTCGCTCTGCCGGGCCTCGCGAAGGCTGCTGCACTGCCTGCTCCGGCACCCGAGGCTTCGGCACCGATCAAGCACAAGGAGTGGGATCGCGAGCGCCTGCCGCAAGCGTTTTTCTCGTCCGCGCAGATCGAGGGTGAGGAGATCATCTTCGAGCAGCCCGAGCGCAACCGGTACAGCAACCGTGTGCTCACGGCCCGGCTGTCTTGGGCTCCGGTCGTACCCGGCACGCTGCGCCTGCACGTGAACGGCCACAACATCGCGATTGATGCGGGCGGCCTCCCGCGCAGCTTCAAGATCGACTACGAGACCGGGGAGATGACGTACTACTCGTTCGGTGGCATCGAGTTCGTCGGGTGCGAACCCGGTCGGATCTGCTTGCAGGCCGACTACAAGTACGCGATGGGTTGATCCACCGGTCCTACCCTCAAGGGGTAACTGCGGGGCTGTCAAAAGAGGGGTACTAACCGCAGCCGGTCATTTTTGTGGTGGAGGTGGATGATGAAGGTGGACGCGTTCTACATGTCTGTGATCGAGGCCTCGACGATGTCCAGTGCGGTCGTCGTGGAGGATGACCGGACGTCCGAGGAGATCGAGAGCGATCAGTCGACCCCGAATCTCGATCTGATCTTGCAGTCCGTTCCCATCGAGAGCGAGAACGTCGACGAGGAGATGGCTGCCATCGAGGCGCAGCCCGGCTTCAAGAACTGGATCCCGGAGAACCGTGATCGCGCACGCACTGGTGTCCTGCTGAGTGCGGAGGCTCTCGCGCTCGACTCCACGGTGTCGAACGTGGAGCTGCACGCGCTCGCACGCCTCGCCCGGCAGGTGAGCGGCCTCAACGAGGTGAGGCTTGTGAGCGACGAGCATCGGGAGCGGCTGAGCGCGCAGCAGCTGGAGTACTCGAACAAGCTCGCGGCTGCGGTCGCTGGTCTCTGCGAGCGCACCGTCGGTGCCGCGTTCGAGTCGTTCGGACTGCCGCGCTGCGGGTCACCGGTCCCGGTGGAGTGAGCCAGCCGTAGCTGGCAGTGGGGGTGTTGGGTGGGGTTCAAGATCGACGCGTACTACCTGCGCGTAGTCGACGTGCCGACGGATGACGACATCCCGACGGTACACTTGATGGTCGAGACCATCGGCATCGACTCCGATCTCATCGACGCGCAGATGCGCGAGGTCGAGTCGCAGGAGGGCTTCAAGAAGTGGCTCCCCGGCCCGCGTGACGTCCTGCGCCAGCAGCTGCAGCGTATGCGCAACGCCCTTCAGGGGGAGCTGCACGGGGTGCACTACCACGAGGTGCTCGCGCTCTGGAAGGCAGCCAGCAAGGTGCGCGCCTTCGACGAGCTGCGTACCCGGCACGAGGTTGGGCAGACCATGGTCGACGCTGACTTTAAGGCGCGCCCCATGACCGACGATGAGCGTGAGTTCCTCGTCTCCCGTGCGCGTGAGAGCTACGACGAGGCCGTCAAGCTGCTCGTCGATGAAGTGGCCGCCATGCGCAGTCGTACGGTCGACGTGATGTTCGACCTCTACGGTGTCGACGTCAGCTACCTGACGCCCGGTGAGGCCGTCCCGGGGGCCTTCGAGAAGTCTGGCCCCGCGCACAAGGAGAGCGGCTGCCACTACTGCGAGACCGTGCCCGAGTGTCGCTCTCCGTGGGGACACTGGCTGCTCGCGAAGCTCGACCTGTCGTCGTGGGGTCTCTGACGAACGTCCTGCTGGCAGCACTGGACTGCGCCCTCTGGTCGACCATCGTGACGTGGCTCCTCTGCGCGTTCGCGGGTCACCAGTTGTTCGCGCCGTGGATCGTGATCACGCTCGGGCTCTCGCGCCTCGGCCTCGTGGTGTGGACCGTGTGGCGGTACGACCTCGACTGGCACAAGCATCGTGACCGGATCTTGGGGAGTGAAACTGAGAGCAGGCTCTCGTATCCGACTTCGGAGAGCACTGAGAGTAAAGGTGGCCGAGCCATCGGAGAACAGCAGCGCGCAAGGGTGGGCAAGTCCCTCACGGGTGGCAAGAGCTTTCCTGCCGCTGCGACCATCACAACTGAGAGAGCAGAAGGCGGCACAAATGGGCGGTGAGCGCTGGGACTTCAGCCGGGTCAACGTGATCGACATCGAGACCACCTGCTGGGAGGGTGATCCGCCGGAGGGCGAGACCAGCGACATCATCGAGGTCGGCATCGCGGTGCTGCGGCTCAAGGACCTCGTGATCGAGAACCGCGACAACATCGTGGTGCAGGCGAAGCGCTCGAAGGTGACGCCCTTCTGCACCTCGATCAACCACCTGACGCAGGAGCGCGTCGATCAGGGGGACGACTTCCAGTCCACGTGCCGCATGCTGCGGGACGTCTACAAGGGGCGCGAGCGCATGTGGGCCTCGTACGGGGACTTCGACCGCACCCGCTTCGAGCGCCAGTGCCGGGAGCTGAACGTGGCCTACCCGTTCGGCAAGCCGCACCTGAACATTCGGACCCTGTTCACGACCGTATTCGGGCTGGACAACCGGCCCGGGACCGACGAAGCTCTGGCCATGCTTGGGCTGGAGTTCGTGGGGACGCGGCACAACGGGGGAGACGATGCCTACAACGGCGCCCGGATCCTCGGCGCGCTCTACCTCGCAGCCCGGACGACCTTGGGGGTGGTGGATGGGTTGGGGAGAGCGGGAAGGACGTCGTAGTGCTGCAACACGCGACCAGCGTCATCGGGCCACCGGGTACGGCCATGTCTTCTGCCGGACGTGACCTTCTCGTCGTCGAGTTGCGGCAGCAGGTCAGGTCACTCGAAGAGCGCAACCGAGAGTTGCACCGCGAGCTGATCGAAGCCAAGCGCGCGTCGGTTCGCGTGGTCGAGCTGGAGGGCAAGGTGGCCCAGCTCGAAGACCAGCTCGCCGACAAGGACGGCGAGATGGAGGTCGAGATCCAGAACGTGATCGAGGAGATCGACACGGAGCATCAGGGCCAGATCCACATGATCGACCGCATCGTCTACGAGACGATCGACTTCACCGAGCCGTCCTTGATGGCCGAGCAGTTCTACCACGTCCTCACCGCCGAGAACGGCACGCACACGAGCTGGGGCAGTGCCCCTGAACGTACTCGTCGCGCGTTCACACATGCCTGCGAGATCATGTTCCGTGACGTGCGTGGCGCGATCCACGACTACAACCGAGGTATCCTTCGCACGCCCAAGCAGGTCGGCTCTTGACGATCTGCGTGCTCAGGTGTAGTGAGCGTGCTAAAGTTCGCTCGCTCTAGCGGAGGAGGTTGTGGATGAGTGGTGACGAGATGCCCGAGCAGACGGTCGAGCAGGTGGATGTCTTCGAGCCCCTGCTGAATCGCGTGCTGGTGCAGAAGCTGGAAGCGGCGAACCGCACCGAGGGTGGGATCCACCTGCCGTACAACCGCGAGCGCAAGTTCGAGAAGTGCGCCGTGATCGCGGTCGGGCCGGGTATCCGGGACGAGCAGGGCAACTACAAGCCGCTCAGCGTGCAGCCCGGCGACATCGTCTACTGCGGTCGCTTCCAGATGGACGAGATCGAGGTCAATGGCATGACGCTCGCGCTCGTGCACGAGAACGACATCCTCGGCCGCGTGAAGAAGGTCGCTGCCGTCGAGGCCCCGCATCGCTTCATGAGCAGCCGTGACGGCAAGAAGTGCGTCAAGTGCCAGAAGGCGAAGCACGCGAAGCTGCACACCGTGGTATGAGCGGCGAGCTGAGTCCGGCGGCCAAGGCCGCGCGCCAGCTGGTCGAGGACGATCTCGTCGAGCTGGGTGGGCACGAAGGGGTGCTCTTCGCCGACGGCTTCGACGAGGCGCTCATCGGCTACGTCGAGCGCTTCAGCGGCAGCGAGGGTCGTGTGCAGGTCGCCCTCTACGATCGCCGCAAGTGCATCGAGATCCTGACGCAGGGTGGGATGGGCCTCGAAGAGGCCGTCGAGTACTTCGAGTTCAACGTGATCGGGGCGTACGTCGGGGAGTACACACCGGCCTTCGCGACCATTCCGGAAGAGCCGCAGGGAGATTCTTGATGCACAAGATGCGCGTGGTGGCGGTCGTGCCGTCGATTCACACGGGTGACGTCGCGAAGTCCCTTGCCTTCGAGGGCGTCGACTACTCGGTGTTCGCCGACAACACGTCGGCCACGGCGCACGTGGCGATCTCGCGCACCCCGGATCTGGTCATCGGCAACGGCTCGTTGCTCACGTGGGTGATGGGCTGCAGCACTCTGCAGGGCGTGCCGTTCGTGGCACTCGACGAGACCGGCATCCTCTCCGAGGACGTCGCCATTCACGCTGGCGCGCGCGAGCTGATCTCGCTCTACGAGACGCCGTCGGATCGTGTATCCGAGTGGTGGGCCGACACGCTGCACCGGCTGGTGGAGCAGTACAAGCCCGCTCAGCCGAGGGTGGAGCATCACAGCCTTGCGAGGATGCAGACGCCTGAGGAGCGAGCGACCGCTGCGGCGGACCAAGCCTACTCTGCTCCGACCAGCGCGGTCCACTTCCACGCGCGCAACGCGATCATCGCTGCTCTCACGGCCGCGTTCACCGAGATCGACCAGCTACGTGTCCGAGTCGATCAGCTGGAGTGCAGGTTCAACAACTCCGAGAGAGCCTGATGGCCCTCCGCTCCTACACTCCCGGGCAGCAGAGCAAGTGGTCGCTGGACCGCCGCGCCCGCATGCGCGAACAGGGGCTCTGCGAGGTCTGTGGCAAGGCGAAGTGGGAGGGAACGACGCAGTCCCTCTGCCACGAGCACTACCAGCTCGCGCGCGAGCGCAACCGCAGGAACCGGGTGCTGCGCAGGCAACGTGGCCTGTGCGTCGACTGCAACCGGCCGTCCGAGAACAACGGGCAGGCGATGCGCTGCGGCATGCACGCGCAGAGGCGCTACCGGGCGCGCTACTGGTTCACCTCGGCCGCGTGGTACTGGCAGAACCGCGAGCAGCTCGAAGGGCACCATGAGGAAGTCTGACTGGCCAGTCTCGGTGCATCACCGAGGTGGCTGGTGTGCCACCAAGCGCAAGCGCACGCCCTCGGTCTACGAGAACATCACCAACGCCCGCACCGTCTGCGGGTGCAGCGTCGTCCTGCCGTGGGGCTTCGCACGTCGCGAGCCAGACTGCCCGGACTGCAAGAAGAAGCTGGAGGAGAAGAGCAATGGGTGAGATGCCAGATTACCTGAAGCGTGTCGTCGAGGAGCGCAACCAGCTGCACGAGCGTCTCGTGAAGCTGCGGGCCTTCATGAACTCGACGGGCTTCACGCAGATCGACGAGGCCGAGCAGCGTCGCCTCAACCTGCAGGCGATGCACATGGACTCCTACGAGCGCGTGCTGAACGAGCGTCTCGGGGTAGTGGCATCGGCCTGATGAGCAGCCTCGCCGACCGTCTGTGTGTCACTCTCGGCGTGATCTCCGAGGAACCGTACTTCAAGCGTCGCATGGCCGAGGATGCGACGACCCGAGAGTACATCGACGGTGAGATTCTCACCGAGGTGAGGCTCAACGAAGAGTTCCCCTCGTGCACCATCATGTGGGAAGTGGACGAGGATCTCAGGCGCAGCATCCTCGCCGTGGCCGTCACCGAGAACGGTGAGACCGTCGGCGGGCTGATCAAGAACGGCACGGTGACCATCACCGAGGGGCCTACGCATGGCTGCTTCACCGATCGGCAAGGGTAAGCCCGGCGGGCTCATCTGCCGGAAGTGCGGCGGCTCCGGGCGTTGCGGCATGGTCGCACCGTGCTACGGCACCGGATGGGAAGAGACTTGGGGCGGCACGTGGAAGCCGATCATGGCGCACCGAAAGGTGGTCGGGCCACAGCCGTTCTACATCATGGGGACGTTTCCGACCTTGATGGTCGTCCCCGCAGACGAGCAGCCGAATCTGATCGGCTGAGAGGGGCAGCTGGCGAGCAGGCGTCAGGTCAGAAAACCGTGAGCGTACATCGAGGGGACGCGCCCATTGTGGCGCTCGAAATGGGCCGCTCGGGGCTGCCTCAGTGGTCCCGGCCACGTGGTAGGTGTACACCGATCCGTTGTAGTGGCGACCCCTTCCCTGCGATTGAGCCAGCTGCCCACACTTGACTTAGTGTCGTTAGCGTGCTAAAAAGCACGCATGCCTTGGGACACCCAGATCGTCGACCGCAGTCGGCGGCCTCACCCGAAATATCGGGTGTTCAGCATCGCCGTCCCGTGGGACGAGCACGAGGAGTTCAAGGCCCTCGTCGAGGCTGCTCGGGAGCGCTTCAAGCGTGACGACTCACGCAAGCTCCACAAGGTGTACACGCACGAGATGCTGGGCCACCTGCTGGCTCGGTATGCGAACAGGTAGTTGACGTAGTGTTGTTGTCGTGCTAAGCAAAGCCCCTGACCCATGGAAGTTGACCAGACCACGAAGCCGTTGAGCCCACGTTCTCGGGAAAGGGCGCGCCGGAAGGCTGCTGGTATGCAGCCTCGCGTCTACCGGTACAGGCTCAAGCCGTCAAAAAAGCAGGCCGAGAGGTTGGTCGTTCTAGGTCAGACCGGACGCAGGTTCTGGAATGCTCTTCACGTGCAGTTCCATGGGAAAGAGCCGGGGCCAGAGGTCTACAGTAGGTTCGTGAAGGCAACGAGCCCGGAGCGCCATCCAGCTGCCGCACAGCTCCCGGCTGTCGTGGCCAACGGGGTGATCGCTGATTACGGGCGCGCCATCAAGACGTGGCAGTCAACGCTGCAGAACAAGGGGCGGCGGTGGGCCGAGAAAAACAATCGTCGTCCCCCACAGCTGAAGCCCAGTGGTCGTATGGTCCTGTCGTGGCAGTGGCAGAGTGGGGCGGCCAGTTTGATCAACACCGCCGGAATGGCCGTGCCCGGGTGGGGTAAGGAGCGTCTCCCGGTGGTGCAGCACAGACCGTTCCCCGATGACGCCGAGATCACAGCGGTGCGCATCACGCGCGACGCGCTCGGGTACTGGTACGCCGCTGTGTCCCTTCAGACTTGCATCCCCGCTGGTGTAGCCCCAACCCCGGGGCTTGTGATTGGTATCGATCTCGGCGTGACGGAGCCCATGGTAGCCGCGACTGCAGAGGGGCGCGTCGTTAATTTGGTTGACGCGTCGACTCTTTCGGTGAAGATCGACCAAGTCGACAGGGCCGTGGATTATCAGCAGAGCCGCCGTGACCGCGCACGCCATTTGTGCCCTGAGCACGAGAAGCATCGGAAGTACGGTTGTCAGGCCTGCGTCGACACACGCAGTCGCAGGTTCCTGCGGCGCGCTGACATCGTTCGACGCACGCAGTACTACCGGCAGAATCTGGTTCGTGATGCGGCCCGAAAAGTGGCCGCGAAGCTCCGTACGATCGGGCCAGAGGTCGTCGGACTCGAAGCGCTGCGCGTCGTGAACATGACCAAGCGTGCCAAGGGAAAGGGGGCTGCAGCAAAGGCTGGTTTGAACCGCAAGATCTTGTCGCGTGGCTTTGGTATGGTCGCGCGTGAGATCGAGACGGCTCTTGGTACGGCGGTCTACTCGGTGTCGGCTGCGTACACGTCACAGACGTGCAGTCGGTGTGGTGTCGTCGATGCCAAGCAGCGTCAAGGAAAAATCTACCGTTGTGCCTGTGGTTATGTCGGCGATGCCGACGTGAATGCAGCGACGAACATCGCGAGACGAGCGGCTGTCGTTGCAAAACAGGCAGAGGAAAGGGCAGCGGCACGGGCTGCTGCCAAGGGCAAGGCTATGCCCGACCGTGGTCGTCCACGGAGGCGAGTTGCGGGTACCATGACTGGGGGAGGGCTGACACCGCCAGATTCAGGGGCCACAGCGCTCGTTGCGAGTGGCGAGGTGCTGCCGTGAACACGGCAGGTGCTCGAAACCGGAATTCCGAGAGACCCTCGGAGGCTACGAGTAACCCGTCGACGACTTCGAGCGTTAGATTGACGCTCGATGGCTCGCCGCTCGAAAAACACCCAGAACTCGAAGTGGAGGGGCGTACTTGTACGTGTGCCGTTGCAGCTGATGCCAAGAGACTCGGGTGTGAGCACGGTCTCCTGACATCCACCCCGACGCAGCTCGACTCGTTGCAGCTGATGCCAAGAGACTCGGGTGTGAGCACCTCAGCGGGCTGTTGGTCGAGGCCATCGATCCTCCTTGGTTGCAGCTGATGCCAAGAGACTCGGGTGTGAGCACAAGCACTGCGCGGAGCACCATCGACGACCGCAGGGAGTTGCAGCTGATGCCAAGAGACTCGGGTGTGAGCACCAGCGCGAGTGGTTCGAGTCCACCGCACCGATCAAGGTGGTTGCAGCTGATGCCAAGAGACTCTGGTGTGAGCACAGATGGGTGTCGGCTTCGTGCGCGCGGGCCATCGCGTTGCAGCTGATGCCAAGAGACTTGGGTGTGAGCACCCCGACCACGCTCGCGGGATGACGTGATCCTCGGTGTTGCAGCTGATGCCAAGAGACTCGGGTGTGTGCACGATCCGGGTGTGTGCACGGCGCCAACCACGAGATGATGCCAAGAGACTCGGGTGTGAGCACGGCGAGTGAAACTTGGGTGTGAGCAGATAGTACCGCACGCGAGGCCGCCGTGCTAAAGCACGCGCCTGAAAGGATGGATGAACGGATGTCGAACTTCAAGAAGTACCCCACCTTCCAGCTGGGTCAGACCGTCGAGTGGACGAGTCAGGCGAACGGCTGCACGAGGACCAAGCGTGGCACGATCGTGTGCGTGGTCGCGGCTGGCAGGCCGGTCAACGCCAGAGAGTTCCCGGGCCTCCAGAAGGGTGCCCCCGTCGGGATGGCGCGCCAGCACGAGAGCTACATCGTGCGCGTGCCGACCAAGACCGGTGCGGGCAAGGGCAGGCACTACTGGCCGCTGGTGTCCCAGCTGCGCGCTGTCGAGGAGACGGCGCCCGAGACTCAGCAGATCGCCAGCTGAGTCTCGTGCTCTGGGGAGGGGTGGGGATGAAGACGCTGGCTCTGGAGAAGGCTGTGGGCCCTGATGCCGAAGTGGTCACCAACGAGGCCGGGGCCCACCAGTCTCACGTTCCGTTCCGCTTTGACCTGATCCCGCCCGGCGCGCTCTTCGCCGTCGCCGAGATCTTGGCACACGGCGAGGGCAAGTACGGGGCCGAGAACTGGCGCGGGATCACCGACCCGGCCGTGCATGCGAACCACGCGCTCGCGCACTACTACTCGTGGCTCTGCGGCGATGACTCGGAAGGCTCTCCGCTCGAACAGCTGGCGCGCGCCTTCTGCCGCACCGCGTTCGCGCTGGAGATGGAAGTCCTGCGCCTGCGTGCTGGTGGGCCACAGCGGCCGAAGATGGTCTACCTGTCGCCAGACTTGACCCCCGGCGCACATGGTCAGCACCTCGACGTGATCGAGCGCACCAAGCGTGCTCTGAGCGCCGTTGACCTGTCGGAGACGCCGATCCGGATGTTCGCCTTCAACGGCAACTGGATGTCGCCTGACGAGGGGGAGAAGCTGGACGGCATCTCCGAGGCCAAGCGCCGCAAGCTCGTCAAGGATCAGTGGAAGGGTGTGAACGAGAAGGTCGGCAAGATGGTGGCTGACGCACTCTTCCCCGAGCTGAAGAAGAAGAAGCGCACGGCGAAGAGGGTCGTCGTGGCTGGCAAGAGCGTACGCAAGGCGAAGCTGGTCAACGACCTGCTGAAGTCTCGTGGCAAGAAGGCGGTCGCGAAGAAGAGGGCTCCGCGCGCCAAGAAGTGATGTCTGTGCCGGGCAGGTTCCCGGCTTGTGGTGGTGTGGGGTGGAGGTCGAGATGGTTGGATCGGGAACGATCGGCGAGATGCTGAGTCGCTTCATCGAGTCAGTGAACGAGGGTCCTCCCACGGGGCTACGTGTCTCGCTCATGCGCAAGCCGGACGACGGCGGGCCGGTGATGCTGGTTGCCGAGGTAGAGGACGATGACTTCGCCGCGAAGTTTCACTTCGAGATGAAGTACGGCGAGACCAATCGCAAGACGGCTGGCTGACCGGGTCGCGCACATGCTGACCCAACAAGCCGAGGTGAAGCGTTGCCCTGCTTGTGGTGAGACCAAGCCTCTGACGTTCGAGCATTTTTACCGAGCGAAAAGCAGGTTGTCTGGGTTTCGGCCGATCTGTAAGCCGTGCGTCAATATACAAAACAGAGAGTACAACCGAAACCATCCAGAGAAGGCTGTAGCTCGCGTAACTAGGTCTCGTAATCGTAGTGCAGAGAGTCGCCGGGATCACAGCGAGCGCTCAAAGAAGTGGGCACGAGAGAACCCAATTCGACTTCGAGATGGCAGGGCAGCCTCTGAGTTTGGTGTCCCCAGAGGCTGGTTCGAGGAGCAGTTGGAGAGGACCGGGGGGCGCTGTGAAATCTGCGGTACCCTGCATCGCTCCGCTGTTTACCCAAAATTTCTCTCGGTAGACCACTGCCACTCTACTGGAGCTGTGCGTGGTCTACTTTGTGAGAGGTGCAACTTTGGCCTTGGTCACTTCAAGGATGACGCGTCACTACTGAAGAGGGCTGCTGACTATCTGATCGCTCGCTCGTGCCAGCCGCTCTTCCTAGAGGAGGGCGGGGGATGCTGACCCGGGTACACGTCAACCGTCACACGCTCGCTAGAAATCGAAAGACTGGTCGTCACGACCCCGCGATCACTGTCAAAACCAGCCGCTCGAACACCTACGCGCACGAGGTCGAGATCAAGGGCCCCTCGCGTGTGGTCTATCGACCTGACAAGCCCCTCGCCTGCGGGGCGGTTTTGTGGGTGGAGACTCGCAGCGAGGTCGTCCCACTGGTGCGTGAGGCCGTGGCCAAGAGGGTACGGAGGGAGAAGAGCACGTGAGCACGGTTTCTGGTGAGCTGAACTCGATGAGCGCGTGGGTCACGTTCAAGGACACGTGTGACGTGACCCACGTCGTGCTGCGCGAGCACGTGCATCGCAGCCCGTACGCGACGCACGAGGTGCTCATCGACGAGGGTGGGCTGCAGCGTCTGATCCAGACACAGCTCCCGTACGACGAGATCATGAGCGATTGACATAGTCTCGTTGACGTGCTAAAAATAGCCCGTGGCTGCATACACGAGAGAAGACTACGAGCTGATGTGCGACCGACGCCGTCATGCGTTCCAAGAGATCGCAAGGAAGCTCGGCAAGGAGCACCGGATCACGCTCCTCATGGGGCCGCTCGCGTGGGGGCGCAACGAGTACGAGCACAGCCCGGGCCGTACGGCCGCAAATGCCCACGAGGAGTTCGGCTACCTCGAAGGGTGCTTCCACATCCTGAATATCTGGGCACGGGACAATGACGAGAAGGGGCAGCGGGTCATGCTGAAGCAC
>JACCDT010092251.1_pt1 | contig 31371 bp, 30 predicted proteins | sample 7446291 | NCBI WGS metagenome assembly JACCDT01 (sample SAMN15323446, study PRJNA562643) | freshwater metagenome | isolation source: river surface water | place: USA:Blue River Watershed | collected 2017-08-17
CAAAGTAGATGGCTGCAAATCTTGCACTCAAAGCAAAGTATGCTTTCTACAGCGCACTCATTTTCTTTTTGATTGCTAATCCTGAAACATTTAAGATGACACAACGAGCCCTTGGATGGCTCTTTACAATAGCGGATGGAGGTGGTTGTCCAACGGCTCCTGGATTTTTCCTCCACACGTTATTGTTTTTCCTCATGTTGTGGGGTATTATGTTATTCCCTAGAGATGCTGCTTAACTGCCTCTCTATATCATTTGAATACCGCAATCCATGATATTTTTGTTTAAAAATAAAGGCTTCCGCAAGTTGTTCTGATTTCTGCTTGCTCAATCCTTTTCCTTCATACGAAACAACTAGAGAGCCATACATTTGCTTTTGTTCTTCATTCCATCCTTCAGTTCCATCAGGCAATGAAATTTGATGCCATGTGTCCTTACGAAATATGTAGACCTCCATTCCCTACTTATCCTTATTTAAATATCTTTGAGTAGTTCAAATTAGATGTTTGTCCGTGTAGTATCTTTCCTTGCACTTCTTGCTGCTGTTGTATCACAAAATACTGTGAAGGACTGCTCCTCAGGCACTTCTGTCTTCAAGTTCACCTCTGGATCTTTCCTTCCTGATCCTGTTGTTCCCGGTCAAAATGCAACTCTTACAATTAATGCTGATATTCCTGATGGGGTAAATGTATCAGATGGAACTGCAACCTATGGAATTACTCTTAACGGAATTCCCTTTCCTAGTGAATCAGACCCTCTTTGTACACAAGTAACTTGCCCTCTCCTCCCTGGATCCTACACAAATACAACAATCTCCACCTTTCCTACTGGTGTTTCTGGAAAGATTGTAACTACCCTTAAATGGTATGATACCAACAATAATCTTCTTCTTTGTACGGCTGTTACCACACGAGTTTAATCTGAAACCATACTAGAACTATGGACTGGAAAACCATCCTTGTTGTTGTTGTCGTTTCTGCTACTGTTATTGCCATTGGCTTGACTCTTTGGGGTAAATATGGAGTCAAACAAGGATTCCAAAACCCTAATCCTCCTGCCCAAGATACCTTCACGATGTTCTATGCTGAATGGTGCCCTCACTGCAAGAATGCCAAGCCTGGTTTCAGTGACTTCATGGGAAGTGGAACCATAGATCTTGGTGATAAGAAGGTCAAGGTTGAAATGTGCGATGCTGAACAGGAGCCTGAAAAGACAAAGGGTTTACCTGTTTCTGGCTTCCCCACTTTTTTGCTCCAAAAGACAACAGGAGAAGTTGTAGAGTACAAGGGTGAACGTTCTGCTGATGGATATTTGAAGTTCTTGAATGAACAACTCGGCGTGAAGGCTTAGATCTCCGCATAATAAAAAAATTGATATATTCATACACATAAATAATTGTAGTTTATAATGTATGAATTTGAAAAATATTGTACTACTCTTTCTTCATTAAAAGAAACAGTAGAAAAATATGGTGTTGCAATACTCCCCAATATCTTAGATTTACAAGAATGTGAAAATTTAGTCAGTGGAATCTGGGATTATTTTGAGACAGTGACAAAAACGTGGCCTGTACCAATCAATAGAAAGAAGGAAGAAACTTGGAAAGAAATCTATAAGATTTATCCTATGCACTCTATGCTTTTCCAACATTACAGCGTTGGACATAGCCAAGTCGCTTGGGATTTACGACAGAATGATAAAGTATTAGATATATTTGCCTCTTTATGGAAATGCAAAAAAGAAGATCTTCTTGTTTCTTTTGATGGAGTAAGTTTTAGTGTTCCGCCAGAAGTTACCAACAGAGGATGGAATCATCAGAATACATGGTACCATACAGACCAAAGTTTTACACGAAATAAGTTGGAATGTATCCAAAGTTGGGTCACAGGTTTAGATGTAAATGAAGGAGATGCAACATTAGCCTTTCTTGAAAGCAGTAACAATTATCATAAAGACTTTGCAACTCATTTTAATATAACAGAGAAAGCAGATTGGTATAAATTAACAAAAGAAGAAGAAAAGTTCTATCTAGACAAAGGATGTGCACCCAAACTGATCAAGTGCCCAAAAGGAAGTATGGTGTTCTGGGATTCCAGAACCATTCATTGTGGTTCTGAAGCCTTCAAAACAAGAAAAGAACCGAACTTTCGTGCAATTGTCTACTTGTGTTATTTACCTCGTTCTACTGCAACAGAAGCCAATATCAAAAAGAAAATCAAAGCCTTTGAAGAACTAAGAACAACCAATCATTATCCTCAAAAGCCTAAATTATTCTCAAAAGAAGCCAGAACTTATGGTGGACCTGTTCCAGACATTACGCAGATTTCACCGCCTATTCTCAAACCTATCGCAAAACGACTTATTGGTTATCCAACAGAATAACGACGAATTGGTTTCTCTCCTTTGAATTCTTTCAGATACAGATCGGCTGTTTCAAATCCAACTTTCAACATGTCTGCTCGCACTTCATCAGGGGCTTCAAAATCCCACATAGGATAATGTCCATACGGAATTACAATGACCTTTTCTTTGTGTTTCGTTATAACAGCTTTATTTCTGGGAACATAAAATGAAGCATAAATTTGTAGAAAAAATTCAGGAAGAGTTTCTATTTTTTCTGTAAATACGTGTGTATCTGAAAATGCGAGAGCAAGTGCATGTTCCGCTTCTTCATCTGTTAAGAAAGCAAGAGGCAAATTATGAAATACACCTCCATCTACAAGATAATGTCCTGTTTCTGGTTCAATAATTGGTGTAAAGTAACAAGGAATACACATGGATGCTAAAAGTGCATCTACAAGAGTTGCTTTGGGTGTTTTTTCTAGACTAAATTCATAGGGTTTGCACGCACAAATATCAGCTGCAAAAATTCGCAAATTCTCTGCAGTGGATCTTTCTTTGTAAAGTTGTTCAAATGTGCACTCTATAGGCAACCCTTGTTGACGAAGAAGACTCTCCAAAAGCTTGCGTAAATTGGCGGCATCATCTATTCCAAATGTATCAAACATATTCAAAATCAATTCTGGATCCAGATTTCGCAACAACCCAAAATCAAATTCTTTACAGAGAATCTTTATGGTTCGTAAATTATATCCAATACAAAGGCAAAAACATAACCATGCTCCAGCAGAAACACCAATATATTCACGTACTGCTTTTAACATTCCTGCTTGCTCAAGTCTGAGTAACGCTCCCACGTGAGCAATCACACGTATTCCTCCTCCACTCAGTATTATTTTTTGCGGAGGAATTCTCATCTTCTTTATTTCATAAATGAAATTCCCATAAGTCCTAGTAATCCTACTGCTGTTCCACCTTCAATCCAAGGCATTTTACCCTCCATAAGATTAGATTTGGAAATTGCAGCAGATACAATAAATAAGAAAATAGCCAGTGCAAAATCAGCAATTCTTACAAGTGTTTCTGTGTGATTAATTAAAATACCAAAACTGCCAATAAGGAATGTTGCTAAAATACCATAAATAGGGGCCTTGTTTTCATTCAATTGTTTGAGAATTTCAAGAGGCTTGTATTTTTCTCCTAAACCATACATGAAACGCGTGGTTGCCAAAAATGTAACGAAAGCAGTAAGAATAATATACATTATTGCACCAACCTTTACAATACCAGCAGTATTTCCCCCCAAGAAATGCTGGAAAATATCACCTATGTTATTGGAAAAGTCCATATTTTTTGTGATAGGTACATACGATGTAAAAGCAAGTGCAATTCCTAATGTAAAAAGAATACAAACTGCATTTGTTATATAGAATGATCTTGGAATATCTTCTTTGTCCTTCGCTTCCTGTGTAAATTTAATAAGTGCATCAAATCCTGCAAGGACAAAGAAGAATAAAAGTGTGGAAAGTGTAAAACTTTGTTTAGGATACGAGAAACTTGTCCAACCCTCCTTGGCAACTCCCAATCCACCCAATGCAGATAAGAGAGAAAGTATAATGATTAAAATAATAGAAAGAAAATTAATAGCATCTTTGTTTACATCAATACCCAAAAGAGAAAAGTAACTCATTCCTGTTAAGCAGAAAAGAGCAGTAGCGATTTGACCTGTCCAGGTTCCTTCAGGAAAGACCATATGAGCAGCCATTACAAGAATTGTACTGATAGAAATAATGTTGAATATAAGAATTGCTCCTGTATTCAGATTTGTTATAGCAGAACCAAACTCCTTTTCCGTCACATCAATTTCAGATGTATTTGTTTTTGATTTGCGAAATGCCTCTTCATAAACTCGCGAGGCTCCCATGAAAAGGGCTCCAGACGTTCCAAGTGCTGCAGGCCACCAAGGTCCACCTTTTGCAACAGCTTCGCCGATCAAATGAAACCCACCCGAACCAAGAATAGAAGATATTCCAAAAAAGACTAAATCTTTGAGTGTTAATGTTTTTAAAAGTCCGTTTCGCTCCATCGCGTCGTTCTTCTTGAAACAGATAATTTGTATTAAACAGAGATGCCACCCCCTCCTATAACTTCAAATGTGGTGGTTCCTAAATTGGAACCAAAACATTTATTTGAAAAACGAATGCGTCGGGACAATGCACGTCTCAAAGCATATAATCAACTTCTTGAGCAAATTCATCATCGTATTTACACGACATCACAACTTCCAGGAAATCCGAATTATCTTATGTATACAGTTCCCCCCTTTATTCTTGGACTTCCTTACATTGATCTAGAGGATTGTATTGTGTACTTAGTCCATATGTTACGAACAAATGGATTTGAAGTCCGTTTTACATACCCGAATTTATTATATATTAGTTGGAAACACTATGAGCGTGATTATCTGATGAGTCAGAATCCAATTGTACAGGCTATGATGCCTCCTCCTGCACCACAAAACAGTAGTAAGAAAGGAGCAGGTGGAAATCGTGGTGCACCACCTTCAAGAAGTAAAGTATCATTCAATCTTCCTCAAGGTGTACAAGAACCGCAGGTTGCGCAAGCACGGTCTGCAATGGATTATGAACCGCCGACCAGTTTCTTAAGTAATATAGACAGGCCGCAGAATCCTCCTCGCTCAGGCGCTACTGCTGCAGGAAATGTACTTGCTGACCTATGGAATTTCAATTAGTTACTCAATACCACACAAGGCGGTTAATACCACACAAGGCGGTTAATACCACCAAGGCGTACCCCATCTGCGAGGACCCCACGGTCCATAAGGATCAGCCCAAGGACCTCCCCAACGTCTCCATCTTGCATGCCACCAAGGACCACGAGGGCCATAGACATAATAATATCCTTGGAAACCTTCCTTAATCATAGGCGATGACATATACATATTCAAACTCAATACAACAACCAATAAAATTAGACCTAATACAATGGGTGTCATTCTATTAAACTAGTACCAATTTGTTCTGGGTTCTGTGGGGGCAAACATACGCTCAAGCCCAGGAGTCCACTGACGATAATTCCATTTCTGCTGTCTTTCTTGACGATCAGGAGTTGTTTCATAAAAAGGATCAAGGGCTGTGTTGTAATCAACCGCAGCAGGAGGAACACGAATTGTGGCTTCGCCCGCTTTGGGAATAGGAAGAGATCCTGTGGGAGCTTGGTCATCCATTTCCTCATACACAACCTTCGCATCTTTGCGTCTAGTTCCAATAATTTCATACACATTATCCTTTGTTCTTATAACATCAGCAACCTCACCTTTTGAATCATAAATCTTCTTAATTAATGTCATTGCATCTTCAATATCATATGTCTTCAAATCACCAGCTTTCTTAGGCACATACGTCTGCAAGATCTTTCGTTCCTCTTGTTCTACTTTCATTGTGTCCGGAGGAGTTACATTTTGCACCGATATTTCTGCATAAGGATCTTTCTTATCAGTGGACATGACTTCAGGAGTGCTTTCAAATCCTTCTTTGAGTCCATTCACAAACTGAGAAGAAGAGGGAGGTTGAATGGACCAGTCCATGGGATACTGCGACATCAGTTTGTTACGAAGATCTTGGGAAAGTTCACGATCGGATTCATTCTGGAATACTAAATTGTATTCATAATCATCAATGCTGTTAATCCCTCTGGTTTCATAAGGCTTTGTTTCAGCTTGAAGTACAATACCCTCTTCCTCTTCCTTGGCTTGTTGCTTCTGAATCCACTTTCGCTTGGATTCTGCAGCGGCTTTGGCTTGTTCTTGAGAAGCAGTGGTATCTTCCACAACAAAAGAAGGTTTTGATTCATAATTTTCTCTGAGATACTGGCGAGTACCAATATAAATGGCGATATACCCGATAAAAACGATTGCAACTAAAACAAGAACACCTGTTTGTAAAAGTGATTCGGCAATTGCCATCTCTCTTCTCTAATCAACGAATTTCCAAACATAGTATAGAATGGCGAAAAAGAAGTCCGTAGATGTTCGTAGTAAAAAAGATGTTGGTGAATTTGAGAAAACTCTTTCCCTTGGCCCAATTACATTAGTTTTAGTTTATGCAGATTGGTGCGGTCACTGCAAACACTTCAAGGAAGATATATGGAATGGTTTACAGAATCTTCCCAATAAGAAAGTTAATTTAGCTAGTGTTCATTATGATCAACTTGAAAATACCAGTCAGAAAAATGCAAAGATCAATGGATATCCTAGTCTTTTAGTCATTGGAAATGATAAGAAGCCTGCCACATTCAATGATACAAACGGTGAAGTGACAAATGCACTACCCGATTCTCGCAATAAAGAAATGCTTGAAACGATGGTGACCAGTGACCCCAATACACTTCCTAACACACTTGAGCAGAATACTAATGTTGTAGAGAATGTGAATGTGAATTCAAGTCTAGAAACCAATAGTCCCCAAACAACGTTGAATTTTCAACCCAATACACTTGAGAAGCGTAATGAATTTAATAATGCAGTGATGCCTCCTAACACAACTGCCGACAGAATTGTAAATAATACTTTGAAGCCCAATTTGAATAAAGAAAAAACAATGGCTGGAGGAAGTTTATTAAATACTCTAATGGAACTTGCCAAACTCACTGCCCCTGCCGCTTTGTTAACAGGGGCTGCAGCTTATCGCACTAAGCGTAAATCCAGAAAAGCAAAGAAATCTAAAAAACGTATGACACGCCGCCGCTAAATAAAATTGAATTCGTTGGTTCAATACAATTTGTATTCCAAATGATTTCAACAAAGTTAACTTTCCTTGAAGAACCCTCTGCTGATGGGAATGAACTCGTTCGTTCTTCTTTTGAAATTGCAGTAGAAAATTCTGAAGTTCGCAACCCTACCCACTTTGTTCTCTTGCTTGATACGAGTGGTAGCATGGAACAATCTAATAAACTAGCCAATGTAAAAAAGTGTGTACAATTGCTTCTTACAATTCTAAATGCAGATGATAAGATTAGTATCATCACTTTTGAAGATGAGAGTGAGATTGTTCTAAAACGTGTTCCTGCAGATGCAAATCACAAAGGAATGATTGAAGCGAAAGTTGAGTCCATTCAACCAGAAGGATCCACAAATCTTTCAGCGAGCATTGCAAATCTAAAAGAAGTAGTGAAGGATGAAACGATGAAAACTGGAGTAATTCTTCTTACAGATGGACACGCCAATCGTGGAATCTTTGATACGCCTTCCCTGCTCCAAATGTTTAAGAAACTTCGCGAAGACAATCCTCTTCTTTCCATTGCATGCTTGGCGTATGGAACAGATCACAATGCAGATCTTCTTAAAAATATCAGTATTGAAGCCAGTGGTTCCTATTCCATTGTTTCCAATCTTGAAGATGCTGCAACTGTGATGGGTGATGTGTTTGGTTCACTCATCAGCTGTTGTGCTCAGAATGTAAAGGTTGAACTTCCGAAAGGTAGCACAATTGAAGGGCCATTTACTCTAAAGGATTCTTCCTACTCAGAAACTCTCACAATTGGAGATGTCTATACAGGCTCTAATACTCTCTACATTATCAATCTTCCTGCTCGCGCAATTCGCGAACGTAGACCTCTTCTTACCTTACTTGGTACTTCTATGCCCAGTCTAGATCAACTCACGATTCATTGTGATACTGGAGACACGAATCTTGAACGAAACAAAGATGTAGAACTTACTATTCTTCGTTATCGCTGCGCCTCTTTGCTCAAACAATTGGCCAATTGGGAGCGCCTAACTTCTGTTGAACGCGCGAATCTTCAAGAATCAGTACGCTTCTTTGAAGATAAACTTGAAGAGCCATTCTTTGCTGGTCATAGCATCACTGAAATGCTAAAAGCAGAAGTGAAGACGATGAGAAATTCAATTAAAATGCTTCTTGAACGACGTGTTCATGCTGGATCACTTCTTACTCATATTGTACAACACGAATCCGTATTAACTTCTGGACGAGGATATACTCAAGTTGTGGAAGAACCTGAAGATCCTATGTCACATGAAATTCGCAGTGCGGCTCCTGTAGATCTTGCAACTCCTTATCGTAACCGCACCCAACGCACAGTGGCTGCAGCCATGCGAACTATGTCAACACGCTAATCAATTCCCGGGTTTAAAGAAAGCTAACCTAGAATTTGATACTAATTATGGTAGAATGAATCTTTTGAAGGTCAAAATAAAAACTCTTTTTTTAGTAGATGGAAAATCCTTTACTTAATACTGATCAAGCAATAGAAGTTCTAACTGACATCAGAGGACATTTACCAGCCTTTGGTGATGTAGACACAGGACTTTTTATAGGTACAGCATTTGACTCGTCACATTCTGAGATTGATAGAAAACGCTTCATAACTGGACTAAAACATATTGCTGATAAAAAAATAGAAGCAAATAATAATAATAAAACCTTCATACTTTGCATTGATCCAAACTTTCCAATTGATAATATTGATAGAACAATTTCTAGAGAATTAGAGAATATCCGCGTTACAAACTCTAGACAAATCACATGGGAAGAGATAGGTGAAGTTATTCCGAATGCTGTACCTAATGTTTTAAATGTACCTGAACCTGCACCTGCACCTGTGCCTGCACCTGAACCACTCCCTAATGTTCCTCTCTCTTATAATGAAGAAGTGGCACAGGCGAGGGCGGTGGTGGAGAGGGAAAGAGCGATAGTAAGGTATTTGGAGAGAAGGTTAAGAGAACCCAATGCAATTATGATGGATCATGAGAATCTTGTTGCAGCAAGGAGAAGATTAGATGATAAGATTAGAGAGCTTGAGGTGTTACAAAGTAGGGTCTGGTGGGGAGGGGCTGATCCAGAAGCAAGTGGAGAAGAAAGTTCTTCTCATGAAGAATCAAGTTCTTCCGCTTATAACGGTATACCAAACTCTACTGTTCAACATGTGAATAATGAAGAAGGAAATCAAAATTCTAATAGTAGACCCAATAATAATAGAAGAAATTTAATTGTTGCTCCACCGGTAGAAAATACTATTGATATATTACCTCTTTATTTACTTACAACAACAGTAAGAAAGGAAGGATATCCTGCTAAAATCATGTACTTTTATGTATATTTTATGCGATACGCAATGGAAACAAGTATAGAACTTAGACCTGAAGATTCAGGTATTGCTATTCAACGAGGACGACAATATTTTACCTCATATGTTGAAAGATGTTCTTATAGTGAAGATACTCCTGTAAATAGATTTTATCAAGGATTAGAAAATTTATACTCTTTAAGAAATATAACTTCAATTTATATAAATTATACTTTTCATGCTAATGCTAATTATATTACTCCATATGAAGGTAGAACCTTTATTTATGGTAAACGCAGAAGACATACTAATGGGCATAACTATGTAAATACACGTGATTCTCCTGAACCGGTTGATAATCGTTATTTACAAAATTTATGTGAATTACATACCCTTATGTGGAATCTAAAAGTAGAGAGAAGAAAAACTGTGTTTTTTATTAATATTATGCCAGGATTACCTGTATTTAAGAGAAGAAATGGTAATCCATCAACAGTACATGATGTTGAAATTAATGAAGATACAGAATTCTATAGAAATACAGAAAGAGATGAAACTACTGGAGCACGATTTTGGGAATTTGACATTTATGGAAGAAGAATTACGATTAATGGAAAAGAAATGCCTATGTTAATAAGAGGAGGAAAAAGAAAAACTGGTAAACGAAAAGGAAATAAAAGAAGAAAAACTAGAAAATCAAAAAAATAACAAGGGTGAAAAAATTGGCGCCTTTTTTTCCAATTAAAATGTACAGTAAAATAATATGGTTCTCTTTCATATCCTTGATGCACAAACAGGTACAATTGAAGTGAATGAAGTTTCACAAGAAGAAAAGGAAATTTCTTTTCTTCCTGATGAAGAAGGTTCAGTTGTTTCTGATGAAGAATACATTCCAGCCTACAAAAAAAAGAAAGATGATTCTGCTTTTGACTTAACTAAGAAAGCAATTGTGATTCATCTCTTTGGAACAACGGCGGAAGGAAAATCCGTTCGTGCTTCTGTACTCGGTTTTGAACCCTACTTCTATGTTGAACTTCCGAGTACATCTAAGTCTGCACAACGAGTCTTCAAAATGGAACTAGAGAAGAGAGCAAAATATCTCATTGGAACATTTCGTGTAGAGTATGAGGAAAAGAAGAAACTTTATGGGTATACCGCCAATAAGTTGTTTCCCTGCATGAAAGTCAGTGCACGTAGTAAAGAAGCCTTGAATCGTTTGAAACGTATCTTTCTTGATGAAGAATCAAACCCCATCTTCAAACTCAATAAGGATTTGCCTCCTCTTGATGTCTATGAAGCAAACTTGGAACCCATGATTCGTTTCTTTCACCTTCGTAACATCTCTCCTTGTGGTTGGGTAGAAGTCCCTGGTGAGCCTGATGATGATGGATTTCTTGATTGTGAATGGGATGATGTAAAACCTGTGACAAATCCACCAGCTCCTTCTGCACCATTCTTGATTGCTGCGTGGGATATTGAGTGTTACAGTGAATCTGGCGACTTCCCAGTTCCTGAAAAGGATCCTGTGATTCAGATTGGTGTTGTTCTCATTCGTCCCCCGTTTGTAGGGCATCCAGAAACTGAAATCACCAAGCATATCTTTGTACTTGGTACTTGTGATGAAATTCCAGGTGCAAATGTTTACAGTTACGAAACTGAAAAAGAAATGCTTGAAGGATGGATGGAAAAGATGTTTGTCTGGAATCCTGATATTCTCACTGGATACAACATCTTTGGTTTTGATGAACGATATCTCTGGGGACGAATTGTCCGAAACCGTCTTACCAAAGCCCCTTTCCTTCAAGCCTTCAGTCGCCTTTCAGATCTTGGCGAAGAAATGAAACTTACTGAAAAGTTTCTTGCAAGTTCTGCACTCGGTGACAATAAACTCTACATGTGGTCCACTCATGGGCGTCTCCAGATTGATCTCTTCCATTATGTCAAGCGAACAACCAATCTTGCATCCTACAAACTTGATGATGTTTGTTCTCACTTCATGAGTGGGAAACTTCAAGGTGTAGATGTAGGACATGCGTTGACGAAATGGGCTCTGAAAACCAAAACAACGGGTGATGTCATTCCTGGACGCTACGTTGTACTTCTTGATGAAACAGGTGATGTTGTCGTTGACAAATTACTTGTACTTGAAGTGAAGAACAAAGAAGCTGTCATTGTACAAGCACCTAGCGGTGATGATGCAGAAGATCTTGCGATTGAAGCAGCAGGTGCAGTGAAATGGGCTGTTGTAAAAGATGATGTCAGTCCGAAAGAAATCTTCGCACTCCACCAAGGAACTTCAAAGGACAGGGCTCGCATTGCATCTTACTGTATTCAAGATTGCGTTCTCGTCTATGACCTTTACAAGAAACTAGAAGTATTCAACAATGCCATGGCTATGGCCAATACGTGTCCAGTACCTATTTCCTTTATCTTCACACGTGGACAAGGAATTAAGATTGAAAGTCTCATCTTCAAAGAATGTGCTGAAAACAATCGTATTGTAAAAGTTCTACCGAATCCAAAGCAAAAATCAGATGAGAGTTACGAAGGTGCGATTGTTCTAGATCCAATCCCTGGATTCTACTTTGACTCTCCCATTGGAGTTGCAGACTTTGCTTCTCTATATCCGAGTACAATTGAATCAGAAAATATCAGTTATGATACGCTCATCTGGGCAAAGGACTATGACACATCTGGTAACTTTGTCTCCTACAGTTTTGGAAATTCAGATTCAGATAAGGTGACTGAACTAGGTCTTCGTCATACAGTCATTGACTTTGATATTTGGGGTCCTCATCCTGAAGATGACTTGAAGAAAAATCCTCGCAAAGTGGTGGTTGGTAAACGCAAGTGCTGTTACGCACAACCGATCACAGATGAAAAAGGAACACTTCCTACCATTGTTCGCAAGTTGCTCGCTGCACGTAAATCCAAACGAAAGGAAGCTGAAAAAGAATCAGATCCTTTCCGCAAAGCCCTTTTGGATGCTGAACAACTTGCGTACAAGTTAACAGCAAACTCTCTCTATGGTCAATTGGGTTCGTCTACATTCAAGATTCGTCTCCAACATCTTGCTGCGAGTGTTACGGCTTATGGGCGAAAGCAAATCATGACTGCTAAAGCCATCATTGAACGATTTTATGGTCCCGCAGCAAACTCCAAAGAGTTCTGTGCAGAAATCACTTATGGTGATACAGATAGTTTGTTCGTGAATTTCAATCCTCGCAATCCTGAAACGGGTGAACGACTTGCAGGAAAAGAAGCACTTGTGAAGAGCATGCATTTGACGGAAGAAGCAGGCAAACTTGTTACGAAGTTCTTGAAACCTCCTCACGACTTTGAGTATGATAAAGTGTTCTTCCCATTTATCATCTTCAGTAAAAAGCGTTACGTAGGAAACAAGTATGAAGACAATCCAGATTCCTATGTGCAAAATGATATGGGTATTGCACTCAAGCGTCGTGACTTTGCTCCAGTCGTCAAACTCATCTATGGAGGTGCTTTACGAATCTTGCTTGGTGAAAAGAATGTAAAGAAAGCAGTGGAATTTGTCAAACAAAAGACAATGGAAATGGTGGATGGAAAGATGTCCATGAGTCAATTGACGATTAGCAAATCATTGCGTGCAGAATATAAAACAGTTCCTGCTCACAAAATGCTTGCTGATCGCATGGCTGCACGAGATCCTGGAAATGCCCCTGCTTCTGGTGATCGTATTCCTTTCGTCTACATTACTGCAAAAGCAGGAGTGAGAGAAAAGGATTTGCTCCAAGGCGACAGAATTGAACATCCTCAGTTCGTGAAAGAGAAGGATTTGAAACTAGATGCGAAATACTATATTGAGCATCAGATTCTCAATCCTCTCGCACAACTCTTCAGTCTTTGTGTGGAGCAAATGCCCGGTTATACACACCGAGAGATGGATGACGGGCAACGAGAGTTTCTTGCAGGAGAACTTCTCTTCCGCGAAGCCTTGAATAAATGTGAACGAAATGCAGTTGCTGATGCAGCAAAGAATACCTTTGGCTTTACTGTAACATCTCGTCAACCAGCACAGGCGCGGAATGAAATGGTCTATCCTGGAGAACGATCATCTCCATCTTCATCTCCTCCACCTCCACAAAAGCAGAAACAGGGCACCTTGGACAGATACATGATTGATAAAGCTATCATGGATGCTCAACCAAAAAAGAAGAAAGAAAGTGGTAAAAAGGGAGGGAAATAAAGATATCTTACATACTCACCCAGAGTAGATGGACATTCTTGAACAAGCAGAACAAATAGATAGATATAGAACAAAATGTATGAATAACGAGTACAACTCGCTCGCAAGAAGAAATCAGCATTATTTTTCAGTGGATGATCTTTCTGCACGAACCTCTATCATGTTTCGTGCACAAGATTTTGAAATTACACAAGATGCCAATATTGTTCTTCTTCATCCTTCTGCGGATTCAGGAATGCCTCATACGCGCGCGAACAACATCATTTGCTTTTCTGCGGATACAAACTCAAATCGTATTACAACAACCCTTTTACATGAAGGTATGCATTTAGAACAGAAAAAGAATCCTGAGTTATGGAAGAGCTATCATATTAAACAAGGATGGTGGCCAGTTCCTGCTTCTTACTTGCCAGAACGATGGGTGAATCGCTGCAGAATTAATCCTGATACGCTGGAGTTACCATTTTGGAGTTGGCAAACAAACTATGTCCCTCTTCCTCTTTTTGCTAATGAAGCGCGTCCAACATTAACAGATTGTCCTATTCGCTGGTTTGACATGCGCAACCAAACACTTCTGTCTGAACCTCCAGAAAGTTTTATCAAACGCTATGGAAACATTGGTCAACCTGAACATCCGAATGAGACAAGTGCCATTGAACTTTCTCAAGAAGGATATTCTACTCGCGCGGAACTTTATAATGTTCTAAGTTCCTAAATAGGGAAATGCTTCTCAATGAATTGCATATTTACAAAGAAATTTTTTTCAAAAGCACAGAAGAAATTGAGTTAAGAGTAAGCGAAGTCCCTGTAGAAATAGGAGATGGAACTTTGGTTGATGCTCGTCGGAAAAAAATTGCACACATCTTCTTTCATAAAAAAGAATATGAAGGAGGATATGGAATACTTACAAAAGGTATACGCACAGATATATCAGGGCAAAAGACCTGCATTATGATAAAGGAACCTACTCAATCAGATTCTCTTGGTAGCGAGGCTCTCATTCAATGGTACGCGCGGAAAACCTTGCATACCTATGGCCTTGAAACTTCAATTCCAAAAGTCTATGATATCTTTTACAAAAATGATGCTATCTGTTTTTCAATGGAATTTATTGACGGATGTTTCCCCTATCAATTTATACATGAAGCTCTCTCACCAGATATTGTATTTTTACAGATTTTAGCCCAGGTAGCGATTCTATGTTATTTGCTCCAAAAAGATATCTTCTTAGATCATCGTGATTTAAAAGCAAATAATATTTTTATTCGGAAAAAAATATCCAAATACGAAATCAGTACAGAAACGGAAACATTTCGGTTTCAGTGCCCCTTTCAAGTTGTCTTATTGGATTTTGGATTTGCATGTCTTGGAAATGAGAAACGGATTTCCAAAATTAATATCGCACAAAGGGCATTGCCAGATATAGATGGATGTCCAAAGATAGGAAGAGATCTTTTTCATTTCATTTCGTCTCTCTGGTCTATTCCTACGATTCGTGAAAAAATGACCAGCACCCTTCAAAAAGAAGTTCAAAGTTGGTTAACTTATAATGGGAAAGATTATTCTATTGCCGTTCAACGATATAAGAAAACAGATTTGGCCTTTGCGGTAACAGGAGCGCAGGATTTCCGCAAAACAGCACTTGATTCTATTTCTATTTTACGAACAATTCATGAGAAGTTTCCTTCTGTGCTAAAGACTTTGTAAGAAAGGTGATTAGGATGCTTATTTCTATATTAATTCCGTTATACAATGGTATAGAGTTTTTAGAGGAAACATTAGTTTCTGTAAAGGCTCAAACGTATACCCAGTGGGAAGTACTCATTGGAGTGAATGGACATTCTGCAAACTCAGAAGTGTACCAAAAGGCTGATTGGTTAATGAAAGCCCATAAAATCAATGGATATCTTTTTGATCTTGTGAATTGCAAGGGAAAACCACAAACTCTCAATGCACTCGTTTCTCACGCGCATGGAGATTGGATTGCTCTCTTAGATGCAGATGATCTTTGGCATGCACAAAAGTTAGAAATTCAAATGAAAGTAATTCAAAGCAATCTATTTGATGTCATTGGATCTCAGGGAGTATATTTTGGATCATCGCGAGGAAGTCCAAGCATTCCTATGGGTGATATCTCAGAGTTTAATTTCTTTTCCGTCAATCCTTTATTAAATAGTTCTGTTGTAATGAAGAAAAAATATGCTTTATGGAATCCTGAAAATTTTATTTTAGAAGACTATGAATTGTGGTTTCATTTGCGGTATAGAGATCATCTCAAAATGTACAATGTAGATTTACCACTCTTATTTCACAGAATCCATCCTGCAAGTCACTTTAATGGAACAAATGGAAATGCTGTGGAGGATTTAAAACAAACTATGAGAAAATTGTATAGTCAATGAGTACATGCGTTGTTTCTGCATTTTACAGAATCCCTTCTAAACATTCTGTTGAAAAATATTTAGAATGGATTGTTCCTTTTTTTGCATCTTGCCCTTTTCCTTTAGTTTTATTTACGGAACAAGATTTACTCCCCATTTTCCAACAAGTTCGTCAAAAGTTTGTGAATAGAACAATTTTAATTGGGCTTCCTATGACAGAATGGTATGCTTTAAAACGATATGGTGTACAAATGTGGGTAGATGAAAAGAAAAAAGATCATGAAGTTTCTCATTCTCCAGAATTGTATTGCACATGGTATGAAAAGAAAGAATTTGTAAAACGTGCAATTGATATGAGAGCATTTGATGCAGAGTATTATGTCTGGTGCGATGCTGGGATTTTACGATTTCCCAATTGGATTCCTATTTTACAAACCTTTCCTTTGGCAAGTCAAATTGAGAGAGGAAAGATGAATTTCTTGGAGGTTGTCCCCTTTAAAAAAGAAGAAACATGGGAAACAGATTTTCAAACAGAAAATCATATTGGAGGAGGTATACAGGCTGCAGACAAGGAAACGTGGAACTGGTGGTACGATGAATATGATAGAATGCTTAAAATCTTTCTTCAGCAAAAGAAATTTGTTGGGAAAGATCAAAATATTATAGCATCTTGTTATTTGCAAAATCCTGAAAAATTTAAATTAGTAGTTCCTCCTTCTTCTATGGATGGATTCTCAAAATGGTTTTGGATGCTTCTATGGCTTTCTGGCAAATCAGAGTTTCCTTAAGGATTGTAACCTATATTTTCTAACCTTTTGAGGTTGTTTCTTCTTTGTTGTTCGTCGTTTGGATTTCTTACGTTTACCACCTTCCTGATTTTCTTCCTCAACAGCTTCCTCTTCTGGAACTTCTTCCACCACTCCCTCTTCTTCAGCAACCTCTTCCTCAACAGCTTCTTCTTCAGCAGCCTCCTCTACTACTCCCTCTTCTTCTGGAACTTCTTCCGCCACCGCCTCTTCTTCTGGAACTTCTTCCACGACTCCCTCTTCTCCAGCTGCCTCCTCCACCACTGCCTCTTCTTCAGCAGCCTCCTCTGCTACTGCTTCTTCTGCCTCTTCTTCCTCTTCTTCTTCAGCAGCAGTTTCTATCTTTTCTGTTATTTTCTCAGCAGTATCATCTTTGTTTTCTGCTAACGCCTTTGCTTCCTCAAGTTCCTTTTCTGCCTTTACAACTTCTGCTTGTGCAGAATTCTTTGTAACGCGTTTAATTGAAACCTCTGCTACAGCCTCACTTAGTTTTTCATTTGCATTTTGTAAAGCAATATCTGCCTTTACCTTTTCTGCCTGTACTTCTAGTACTGTACCAGAAGGTTGTGGTACAGAAGGTTGTGGTACAGGGGGTTGGGTTACAGGAACTTGAGGTACAGAAGGTTGAGGAGTAGAAGGTTTCGGAGCAGAAGGTTGGGGTACAGGGGGTTGGGTTACAGGAGGTTGGGTTACAGGAAGTTGTGTTGTAGAAGGTTTCGGAACAGAAGGTTGGGGTACAGGGGGTTGGGTTACAGGAGGTTGAGGAGCAGAAGGTTGAGGAGCAGAAGGTTGTGTTGTAGAAGGTTTCGGAGCAGGAGGTTGGGGTACAGGAGGTTGAGGAGCAGAAGGTTGGGTTGTAGAAGGTTTCGGAACAGAAGGTTGAGGTACAGGAGTTTCTTTTTGAGTAGCAATAGTTACTTTTTTATTTGCAACTTTCACACTCGCCTCAGCTTTTTCCTTTTCTGCCTTGGCTAGTTCTAGTTTTTGTTTGGCTTTTTGTAGTTCACCCTCTGCATCCTGTAATTTCTTCTGAGCTTCATTCTTCTTGGCTAATTTTGCTGCAATAGTTTGGTCAACAGAAGATACCTGTTTAGAAAAGGTATCAATATTTTTATTTACTTTTTCTTGTGTTGACTTGATTTCTTGAAGTTTTTTTGTGAGAGTTTCTATTTCCGCTTGTTTTTTTGCCAAAGCATCTTTTGCTTCTTTCAACTGTTGCTGTTTTGCTGACTTCCCACTTGGATCTGACAAAAAAGCTACTGTTCTAGATTCTGTTTCTTCTTTTATTCTTTGCTCCTCTTTCTTTTCATTCGCAGCTGCATCTGTAGCTCCTTCCACACCCTTGAATGTAAATTCATTTTCATTGGCTCCCTTTGAAAAATTTACAGGCCTTCTTGAAACAAAGGTTTGCTGTGGAGTTGGTGAAGTAGGGGCAACCATTCCAACAGGAGTGGGTGGTTTTGGTTTCTTATAGTTGGATAATCCTTGGGCTTCTCTTGTTATATATTTTGTAGCAGAAGTTTGAGATAGTGATTTTTGAGCATTCATAGCATTTTTTGCAGATGCAAATACTTTTCCTGAAAATAAAGAAGCCTCCATCTAGTGAGAAAGACGATTATATTCAATTAATCAGGACGACTTCTCCATTGGAAATCACAGACATTGCAAATATAGAGATATTTCAAGTTCACAGGATCATATTTGATGTAAATAACATCCTTTTCAGTGGATCCAGTATTCGTCGGACAGGTTTCACTGGGACACTTGATTGTTTTTACATGGGGAAGTGTAGGATCTTGTTTTGTGAACTTATTCAAGAGAATTTTGTATCCTTCATTGGCTCGTTGCTGAAGATGAGTTTCTGTTACCATTCCACCTTCAGTATCCTTTTGTTCAAATCCACAATTTCTGCACAACCGAGAAAGATAGGTCTGTTTAGTATCTAGCATATCTTCACTATCTTTTGGTACCTCTTGATGAACTTGGAGGTAAAGGTAATACCGACAATGAGGACAATATTTAATCTGTGATGAATGATCCATTTGCTACTTATCTTCTTACAATTAACATTATCAATTTTTAGCGCTTACAAATCAAAATCGCTCAAACTATCCATCAAGAATCCAAACCCTATTCCACCCATAACAATTACACCAAGTGCCATTAAAATAATAGCACCAGTTTCTCTTGTAGTATCTTTTTTGAATTTTTCGGATTCGGTTCTCCACATCATAAAACCGGGAATGAAAAACGCAAGGCCAATCATGATAAAAATCATTTGTGCAGCAAATACACCCACACTTAGACCAAAACCAGTTTTTACAAGATTCTTAAGATTGCTCATTTACTATTTGTAATTCATCTTTTAGTTTCATCCATCGTGTACTCCCTCTCATTCCATACGCTACATTTGTAAATAATGTTTCTGAGTATTGCAATTGATCTTCAATAATTTTCTTAAGTTGACAAATTAATTTAGGTTTAACTTCATTTAATTCTTCTTCAAATTCTTCGGTAATATATTTCTTTTGTAATTCAAGAATTGTGTTTGCTATGATTTGGTGTTGAATAAAACGTGCGTATTGATTTGCAATTGGGTGAGTGATTTTATACGATGAATACCCTGGTTCATGCGCCAGGGGATTTGCATCCAATAAAGCTTTCAAAGATATAAGAACCATTGAAAGACTCATTGTGCTTTGCCAACTAGGTCCAGAATATGTGCCCAATATAGACAGACACACTTTTCCATCCACATATAAATTGGGGTGAAAACGAGTCTTTCCATCACTTGTTATGACTTTTACTTTTGGTGGATTAAATGGGTAATCAGATGGAAATTCAAATTCAAATACAAAAAAACAACCTTCAAACGGAGTTTCTTCAGGGCCGAGGATCAACGCTTTTCCCTTATTTATGTTTACCAGATCTGACCGCCAAAAAATTCCCATTTCTTTCATGCTAGAACTACTCACTTGCTGAACTTCCTTGAGTAATCTGCGGGAAGCAGGGTTGAACATGCATATAATTGGATAGTCTATTTTTTCTTTACATAGTCATAACAAGATGTTAAAAAGTTTCTCTTTTGGGGGTGGAAAAATTGACCCGGATTTTCCCTTTCCTAAATATACAAGGCAAATGAGTCACCCTCTTGCGATATTTTATAGTCATCCTCTTAAAAAGTTTATGGAAGAGAGATACTGCGCGGATGGCCGCGAAGCATCTATGACAGGTATGAGTAAAGATCTGACTGGAAAGTGGTTGGTTACTGATGAAGATTATCCTAAGTTCCTTGATCTTCTTTATGATTATCATTATCGCTCAGGAAGTCGGCCACGTGCACTTGGGCTTGTAGAACAACCACGTCAAAATCACTATAAACCTCTTCTCATTGATTTAGATTTCCAGTATCCTGATTCCCAGGCTCTTACACGAACTTTTACTGAACAACAAATCCGTAAGTTTTGTTCCATGGTCTTCCAGGCCTTAGAACATTTCTTTGACCTTTCTGAGTATGAACTTCTAAGACTCTTTGTTTGCTTGCGCCCTGGACCGTATGCAGAAACCACAAAGAAAATTCGCAAAGATGGCATTCACATTGAATGTGTAGACCTCTCACTTTCTAATGAAAAGCAAAAAGCCCTTCGTGCCTATTTGCTTGCTCAATCTGCTGTTTCTGAATGTTTCAGTGGAACGGGTTATAGTAATCCTGATGATAAAGTCTTTGACGGATCCTCCACCAACAAGCAAGGATGGTTCTTCTATGGTGAATCCAAAGCCACCATTGCAGCGTATGAACTTTCTCATGTCATCTCCTATGTTCCTGAAACAAAGGTTGAATCAGATGAACTTCTCACAAAATATAATCCGCGAGATCTCATGGAAATCTTGAGTGTACGTTACAATCTGATTCCAGATGAAAATGAGGTTCGTGCTGAATGCATGGAGGAATACAAACAACTTCTTCGTGGAAACCAAATTAGCCCTCCTTTGCGTCCTGCACCTACTCCTGCAGAACCACCTGCGCTTGAGAATCCAGTTCTTCAAGTCATTCGTGAACAACTAGGATTTGAGGAACGTTCTGATGAGGAAAAGGATATCATTCGCGATCTTGTCATGAATTGTCTAACTGCAGAGCGTGCAGATGCATATGAAAGTTGGATTCGTGTTGGATGGTGTCTCCACAACATTGAACCCAGTGAAGAGATGTTCAAACTCTGGATGGATTTCAGCAAGAAATCTGCGAAGTTCAATTACAATAACACCAATGAACTTCGTCGTGATTGGTTCGGTCGCATGCGCAAAGAAGGAGATGGTCCTCGTCTCACGGAACTTTCGCTTCGCAAATGGGCACGAGATGACAATCCTGCAGAATACAAAGAAATCATTGATCGCAATATTCTAGAATACATTCGCAATCATGTAGATGCTACTCACTTTCACATTGCTCGTCTCATGAAGAAACTCTATGGTTCTAACTATATTGCCTCTATTGGCAGTAAATCAACAGAGTGGTACTTCTACGATGACTTCATCAATATGTGGAAGCATCTCAATCAAGGTATTCAGCTTCGCCGAAACATTAGTTTTGAAGTTGCAGAGTATATCTCAAAGGCTCGTGATAAGATCCGACTAGATATGCTTCGTGCATCTACAGAAGAAGCAAGAGAACCCTTGAATGCAAAAATGGCGAAACTTCTCAAAGTTGAACAAAGTTTGTACAACACAGGATTTACAGAAGCCACTATGAAAATGGCCTCTACATTCTTCTATGAAGAGGATTTCCAAACCAAACTCAACAGCAATGTCATGCTCTTTGGATGCAAGAATGGTGTACTTGAACTTCGTGCAACCACTCCCACGAATCCTACTCCGCATGTTCTCTTCCGTGATGGTCGTCCTGAAGACTTTGTAAGTTTCCTTGCTGGTCAAAATGGTCAAGAAGTTCCTCCTATCAACTATATCCCTTTCAAAGATCTCAATGATGAACAACTTATGTACCTCGCGGATATTCAAGATTTCTTCCGCAAGATTATTCCTCGTGATGATCTTCGTGCATATGTCCTTCGTCTTATTTCAAGTTGCCTTGAAGGTACGAACAGAGAACAGTGCTATTATATCTTCACAGGTGGAGGTGGTAATGGTAAATCCAAACTTATGGATCTCTGTCGTCTAACCTTTGGTGACTATTGGTCATCACTTCCCACAACTGTCTTGACTCGTAAGCGCCCTGATTCTGGTGCTGCCAATCCTGAGATCATGGCGATCAAGTATCGTCGTTTCATTACGATGCAAGAACCTGATGAACGTGAACCTCTGAATACAAGCCGCATGAAACAATTCAGTGGTGAAGATATTATTGAAGCCCGTGGCCTCTTCCAAGATCAAGAGAAGTTCAAAGTCACCGGTAAACTCTTTATGATGTGCAATAAACTTCCTCCTATCCACAGCATGGATGGAGGTACTTGGCGTCGTATCCGAGTGGTTCCCTTTGAATCTAAGTTCGTGACTCCAGATGATGAAGACTACAAGGCTAAGAAGGCAAATGTCTATCTTCGTGATCCTGAATTGGACAACAAACTCATGCTCTGGCGTGAGACTTTCTTCTCTTATATTGTAAATATCTACGAGACAGAATATATTGGAAATGGTCTTGAACCTGTTCCTGACATTGTCAAGAAGAGTGCAATGGAATACAAAGAAACGTATGACTCCTATGCAAAGTTCCGCAATGATCGTATCCGTCGTGTTACAGGAGACCAGACAGAATTCAAGCAGATCCAACGAGCCTATTCCCAGTGGCTCAGTGATGGCCGTCGCTCTGGATCTCGTATGAATCCCAAGGAACTTCAGACTCGTCTCAATGACGAATTTGGAGATCCTTCTGATGGAAAGACATACAGACATGTGAGAGTATTCTTTGATGATCAGGATGTGGAAGATTATGACAGGGAGAATGCAGCTGCGAATGAGAAGACTTAGGCAAACCGAATAATAATCTGGGCAATCACAACACCAAGGCCTGCCATAATAAAAAGAGCAGCAAGCATAAAAATAAGACTATTCGTTGTTTTTGAAACATACGCACAAACAGTTAAGGTTATGAGTAAGTAACTAAAAAAGAATATGGCGAGTACAATATCCTGAAGAGTTTGAAATCCTTGACGAGGAGCAGGAAGTGTTTTGCGTTTTTCTAAGAAATCTTGCTCATAGGTTTGAATCCCTGTTTCCAAATCTTTTTTCTTGGCTTGAAGAGATTGAACATCTCCAGTGAGTCTCGTTTGAACCTCTGTTGTTTGCGCTTGTGAAGAAATCATACTTTGATAGTCATTATTTAAATCAGATGCGAGAGTTAGCATATTTCTCACATTTGATATACGTTCTACAGTACCACTCATACCTCTCTATCAAGCATTTTGGTTCTTTGCGTAAACAGAACACACTCCTTGTAAATCAATACCGGAAAGATTTGTTAATCCATACTTACCATAAAGTGCTGCAAGATCGGCATCTGTCTTGAATTGATACGCAATGGAAGGCATATGTTCTGATTTTACTTCATTCCAGCGATTCTGATCACGAATCTTTGTTGTAAATGCATACCGAGATAGAAAAAGAAGAATATCAATCACAAGTATGATCAAAGCAATATACGCAACAAGAAGGTAACTTATTACATCAATACTCGCTAAATAAGCAAAGATAGCCACAATTAAAATGCTCACAAACAAAAGTTGAAGAAAGAAAAGTGTATCAAGTTTATTTTGGTATGCATAATCATTTATCTCCTTTTGACGTGATGCAAGATCATAATTATATATATTGGAGTCCATCTTTCTATGTCTTTGAGCGGAAAAAATATAGTAAGAGTCCAACTGCTGCTAAATTTGCAAATGTGTAAAGTGAAAGATTTAAAGTTGCATATTGGTTTTTTTCACGTGTAAAAACAACTTGATCTTGCCGTAGTTTTAATTCTGTATCAATATCTGTCATGGCTTCTTCTACTACTTCTTCTTGTGTTTCTTTGCTATATTTGCCAGCAGCATTTTCCTTTTCTTTCTTCAAAATATCAAGTCTTTGTTTTTCATAAGCATTTGCCTCTTTTTGTTCACTACGAGAAAGTGTTTTTAACCATTTCTGGAAAGAAAATGGAGCTTGTAAATCGGTCCGTTCTACGAGTGGTGCTTGTTTCCCTTCAATTGCGGCCTTATCCATATATTGCAAACATGTAATGAGATCTTGCATTTGTTGGTTAAATTTTTTTGCTTTCTCCAGATATGATTTCTCCTTTTTTCCTTTTTTAATTGATTCTTGATAGGCTGCAGTGTAAAAAATGTATCTCTGTTGAGAATAACAAAACTCACGATGAATGGAATCTGATAGAGTTTCAAAACTGTAACTGTTCATTGGAATATATCTTCCAGCATCTTTGGCTTTTTGAAAGAGCTCTTCAAATTGTACCTCTGTTATTATTCCATCACCATTTCGTTTCATGTTTAATGTCAAAAAACTATCCTCTTCAAAAGGCATTTCAGCCTCTTCAAGAGATTCTAATGATTTTTTGGGACAACTGTAGTCCATTTCCTGATTATTCTTGTTACTTTGTTCCCATCCAGATAAGTAACCCACTTGTTACAAGAAGTGCTACGAAGGCAGCCATCGTCAAAGGGTTTATCCAACTCAAAATGAGTGTCATCCAAGGAGTGGGAGGACCGGAAGTTGGAATTCTGGGAAGTGTCCAAGAGAGTTGGACCTGAAATCCAAGAAAACTCATGAGGAGACCAAAGAAGAAGAGAATGAAAAAGATTGAAAATCCAATGAGTATAAAAAGACTTGTTGATCTCATACTGCGACCAAGAGGAAACCAGCCCTCATAATCTGATGTCTTTTGTTCAGGATTTTGAATAGAGTTTGCTCGCTCTTTTGCAACATCATATTGACTTTGTTTTGTGCTTATTTCATTCTGCAAAGCAACAATCTGCTCCTGCATATTTGCAACGTTTGTTGGCGCTGATTTCAGAGCTTGTTGTTTTAAACGTATACAATTGACAGTATTAAAAAGATCAGATTCTAAACTTTGCAATTGTGTAACTTGGTTTTGTGTTAAAACTCCATTGGCTGCCGAAAGGGTATTTATATCCGTCAATGTTTGGGTTTTCCACGCATCAAATTGTACTGGATTATTTATTTTTGTTTCAACGGATGTTAAGCAGGACATCTTCTAACTAAGGCATACAAACACGATATACATCATACAACCCCGCAGAAGGACTTGGGCGAGTAATTTTAATAATATCATTCGGTACAAGGCCCATGATACGTGCAATCATATCTTCATGAAAGCGAATAACAGGAAGGTTTGATTTGCTGCGAATATAGTTGCTCTTTAGAAACTCAGCATGTTCGGAAGCAGGAAGTTTTGTATGTTTCGGAACAAGAATATGTGAACGAGGATCATAGACAAGGGTATGCGCTTTGAAGAAACGAATCTTCAGATCATGTCTCTTTAAAGCAGTAAAGGCTTCCTTATGAAAGACTTCTCCCACATCTTCAAGAAGAATAACAATAACTTCTTCCGTTTTGACATCAACTCTGTCAGGGCTGTCAGGGTCCATTAAATTATTGATAAAACTTTGAAGTCTCTGTTTGAGTTTCTGGAGAGAATAAATAACACGACATTTTGTGTAAGGAGAATCCCCTGTTTGTTGCTTCTTTGAAAGGCTCATAGCAAGAGGGGTATTTCCTACCGCCATAGCAGTAATTTCCCAGGGACCAAAATTTTCATATTGTGATGTATCATAACCATCCTCTTTCAAAATGTTTAGAAGTGTAATACGACTTCTATACAAAATGTCAATATCTTCAACACTCATTCTACCTATGCTACGTAGTTATTGCGAGTCAATTTTAAGTTTCCACTCCATTAACTTTTCACTACATTCACTCTTACATTTGAACCATATGTGGGAGAAGAGGCTCCTCCTTCTGCTCTTCTCGGTGAGTTACTTCTTGATCTTGCAGCATTGTTTCCAGCAAGAGTTGCAGCAGGATTTAATCCCTGTGCTCTCAAGGCCGATTCAGATGTGTCTACTGCAATAACTGGTCCTTGACCGGGTATTCCTGTATTCAGAACTTGTGCTGGAGCTGCAGTATTTGTATTTACAATAATCTGTCTAGTTTCTGCCATAGGCTGTCCAAGTCCAGGAGGGGCTGTAAAGGCTGCTGCAGCATTAGAAGGAAGAGGTACAACTAAATAAGGGGCTGTTCCTGGAGCGGCGGCCGTGAGAGGTGCGTTGCCCACCACAGGTGCGTTGCTTACGAGTTGAACTGCAGTTTGCTGGGGAGGAGGAAAGACACTATCAAGTTGGACAGGCATTTCTTCTGCATCTACATCTCCATCAACGACTGCACTAATTGCTCCAGGCAACATGGCTGTTGTAGTTTCAGAATTGGCTTGTTCTTCAGATTCAGGGAATACTTCATCCTGAACCTCTTCTTCCTCCTCACGGAATTCTGGAATCGTTGTATCCAAAATGACTCTGCGAGGAAGTTCCTTAGAAAGTGCTGCTTCTTGTTCTGCAGTTGTAAGTTTCTTCATTTGAGGAGGAGTGATGGTCTTCAAATCAGCATTTGTTAAGAATCTCATTCCAATATTCATGTAACTTGATAACTCCTGCTCTAGCAACTTCAAGGAATACGGGATTTCAATCTTGGAAAAGGTTGCAGTACTACGTTTCGCAATGGGTACAATCTGAAGATTGCTTGGTCTATCTCCATAAAAGCGCACAGGACCATCACAAAGAGGGCAGATTGTGAGATTTTCCTTTTCGTTATAAATAGGGATTGTTCCACAGCTGTTGCAGACAATAAACTCTGCACCATCTGCACGTTTCATGTAACTTTCTCTTACAAAGGACATAATACCGTGACCCACAATAGCATCACGTTCCATTTCACCGATACGCAAACCTCCCTGGTTTCCACGACCACCCGTCGGTAAATGTGTACGTTGTTCGCGTCTACCCTCTGCACGTGCATTCCATTTATCTTCAACCATGTGTTTGAGTCTCATTGTGTAAACATTTCCAACAAAGATGGTGGAAGGAATCATAACACCCGTTGTTCCATCATACAAGATTTCTTCACCAATAGGCTCCATTCCAAGTTGATCGCGTAACACTTTTCCAATCGCTTCGTGAGGAGAGCCTGTATTCATAAAGGTTGTTCCGTTTCCAATTGCACCCGCCATACAGGCTGCCTTTCCAAGCAAAGCCTCCAAAAGTTGTGCAATCGTCATACGAGAAGGGATGGCGTGAGTATTCATAATCATATCAGGAACAAGACCATCTTTTGTACGAGGCATATCATGACCTCTGATCATCATACCAATTGTACCCTTTTGACCGTGACGATTGGAGAATTTATCACCCAATTCAGGGAATCTGTATTGAGTTACACGAACCTTCACAAGTGCTCTTCCATTGTTATCCATGGTAATGGCAATCTTTTCTACAACTCCAGATGTCCACACTTGAGGTGTAAGACTAGCATCGCGAATGGCACCACCCTCTGCTCTCATATAACGACCCACTAAAACTGTATTTTCATCTACAAATGTTCCTTCACGAATAATTCCACGCTCATCCAGTTTTGAGTAATCAAGGCCAGGTTTCAAATCTGTCCAAGCAGGGGTGTTGGCAGGATTGGCAATGCGCGACTCTACTTTTACCTTCGGATCATCACTACCGAACTCTTCAAAGACTTCATAACTTCTATATGCAATACTATTAAAGAGACCGCGTTGGAGAGCATCTGCATTCATGACGATACCGTCTTCTTGATTGTAACCAGTAAAACAACCCATGGCTAAGACTAAATTCTGTCCATATCCCATGTTTCCATTCGCAACATGATCAAAGTAGAGTGTTCTCACTAAGGGTGCTTCACTATAACAGAGAACGTGGACTTGATTATCAAATCGGTTTTGGAAATTTGTCGCAAACATAGAAAGACCCTGCTTACTCTGTGAACAACTGAGCTGATTACGCACACCTTGATTGTGATTTGCATAAGGAATCATGGATGTCATAAGACCAAACATGGTAGAAGGGTGAATTTCCAAATGTGTTGTATCCGCTTGCACTTGTTCAGGGAAAGCCGCCACATAAGATTCATTATGTTCATAAGGATCAATGTATTCTACACAACCTGTATGAGGAGTGAGGGCCCTTTCATAGGCTTCCAAGTCAACATTTTCAACAGAAGCCAAAGGATCTACAAAAATATTTGTAGAAAGAGTATGAGACTCTGTCAGAGGAAGATTTCCTAAGAAAAGATCACGCCAATTCTTCGCCGAGCGGAGTTTCTGAACTGGAATTTGTCCTCCCTCAATATGAATTAAAGGACGAAGAGGTCTTCCTTCATCAATATAGATAAAAACATATTTATCACGAATGGAAAATCCAACGCTGACAAATGCAGGAAGACAGCCAGTCCACTTCATGAGTTTGAGAACACGAGTGAGATCATTTGGACGAATTGTGTATCCAAGAACACCTGAATTGAGAAAGACAGGAACACCTATGCTCGCAATAGCAGGAGTGACTTCATCACAAGGAAGTACACCTGCTCTATCAAATAACCATTTTACAATCTTATGAGGAAGACAATATGTACTGATGGCAGTAAGGACATTCATATTTTTTGTGATACCGATTGATGCACCTGAAGGTGTTTCATTTGTGCAGAAATATCCATATTGACTGGTGTGGAGACGACGAGGTCCCTGGAGTTTCATTGAAGTGTCAAAATCAAGAGAAAGACGACGACAGTGGGATAAGAAATCCATGTATGAAAGTCGTGAGAGCATTTGGAGAACACCCTGTTCTTCACCACCTGGTTTGCTTCCCCATTTTCCCTTGAACCCTTTCATGAGGCCTTCTGTAATAAAATTCGGCACAAGCATACTGGAAATAGTAGCAGAAGAGAAGAGATTCTGGAAATTTGTTCCTTTGTAAATACTTTTATTGTATTTGTACTCTTTATCAAAGGTGAGCAATGCTTGCTTGGTCCAGTTTTCATAGACATTCTGGAATAACATTCGGATAAGAATACCACTTGTTAAACAACGCTGATTTCTAGTATCATCACGATCTGTCTGTTCATCAATACCTGCAATCACACGGAGGATCTTTCTTACACAATCTCCTAAATACATGGCACGAGTAATAAGATTATCTTCACAATGTGCAAATAAGTTATTATGAAGAACATCCATAACGTGTTCATCACTAAACCCTTTTGTAAGAACTTTTATGTACTGAATGCTGCTGTATGTATCAAGAAAAGGGAATGCAGCGACTATGGTTTCATCCAACATGGGCTCTAAGATCTTTGTTTCATCAGATTCAGGATTGGGAAGAATCATGCGAATAATATCTTCATCTGCCTGTACACCAAGTGCACGGAAAAGAACAAAGAGCGGAACAGGTTTTCTTACATAAGGAATCTGCACTTCAATCGTTTTTGCACGGCGATAAAAGTTAAATCCAACACGACGAATGGCTCGTGTATTCGGATTCAAACAAGAGATAAGTGCCTGATAAGAAACTTGAGGATCTCTCGGTTTTTTACTGATATACAATGTGTTGAAAGCCTGTTGTTGACTTGTGACAAGAACCTTTTCTGATCCATCCACAATGAAATATCCTCCATAATCATACACACATTCACCAGCCTCTTTCAAAAAGGGCAAGGGCTTCTTATTTAACAAGCAATACCGAGAATGAAGCATAATCGGCATTTCAAAAAGCGGGTACTTCTTGAGTGACGGTTCAGACTCGGGATCTAGTTCCACAATACGTTTCTCCTTCGTATCAGGATCAGTATACGTGATTCTTACAAAAATATCTGCCTGGATTTGACTCTTATACGTAAGATTTCTGAGTCTGGCTTCATTAGGGAAAAGTAAACGCACCTCCTTTGTATTTTGAAGGCTGACCGTTGGAGATCCAATGAGAAGTGCATCTCCATTGAGGCCACCGATATAGATTTCAGCCTTATATAAATAAATATCAGTATCTTTGATATTTTCTTGAAGAAGTATCAATGGATTTGATGCTTTCACAATTGCAGACAAATCTTGTGAAAGAAACTGATCAAAACTATCAATGTGATGTCTTGTCCAAGGATAGTCTTGTGTTGTGTAATAGAGGTTGAGTAGTTTTTCAACAAGAGTTACTGCATCATCTCCTTTTAAAAGTGCTTCCATCTCAAGAATCCTAATCGCAGATGAGGTTTCTTCACATGGTGACTAAGCGCTTTTTTACATATATTTCCAAGCAGGATCTTCAGGTGCAGGAGATGAGGGGAGTTGCTTACCTGAATAAGCAGATGCAACATCTTGGAAAAAAGAGGATGGTATGCTACTACCACCCGCTTGGTTAGATCCAAGACCTGCCGGTAATGTAGGACTGATATCCTTCACACCACAATCGGCTTTATAAGCAAATTGATTAAACTTATCATAACCAGAAAGACCAGCAGATAAATAAGCAGGATAAGAAACTGCTCCATTAAATGAGGGTCCATCAATGCCGGGACGTGTCTGATAATCAAGAGGTGCGCCAGCGATGGGGGCAGCACCGCCTTTCATTGTTTTCTTGGCTTTTCGTGTCATACGATGTACCTTCTCACTCATTTTTACTTTCAAGTAAGCTTCTGCAGCAGACTTTTCAAGTTCACGACCAAAAACTTCTTTCCAAGTCGCTTGAAACTGCTTCACTTGCTCGGGCATTGAAAGTGAACGAATGGACTGAACTTTCGCTTCTACCTTGTCAAAGGCGCGTTTCAATTCAGGAATTGTCATTGCTGAGGTCTTTTTCCCTTTGTTTGTTTTATTGCGACGGGTTTTCTTGGAAACCATTCTAGTAAGACTTTAGGAGAAATATTTACGATAAAAGGCAGTTGAACCAACATTTCGTGTAGGTGTTAGATAATTCGTAGGAGGTTTGTAGTTGGGTGATAAACCTTGCACGTATTTTTGAAGATTGGTTGGCATAATTGCAGTATCTTTCTTACTCGGCCATACCCACTTTCCAACAAGATTGAGTAACCATCCAACCATGAAGACAACAAGTATACCAATTAAAATGGATCCTGAAGAACCTTGGACTACATCGCCCCAAGTAATATTTCTGTAATCATCTTGAAAAAACTGTCTATGATGATAAACCGTGAGTCCTAAAACAAGTGCTGCAAGAAGTGCTAGTAAAAAAGGGCTTACATAAGGATATACACCGATAATCAAAATGGCTGCAAGTACAAATATAAGTAAAGACGGTAGGAAAAGTTCCATTCTGAAAGGTTCCTAGATTTTATCAATCAAATCCACTTGAGTTAAGAAATGTTTACGACAACACTGTCTCTTAAGACCAAGCGCATCTAGGATTTTCTTCTCAACAGTTTCGGGAAGAGAAGAACCATCAAAATACACCTTATTTTGATCCTTGTCCA
>JACCDT010044387.1_pt1 | contig 31343 bp, 26 predicted proteins | sample 7446291 | NCBI WGS metagenome assembly JACCDT01 (sample SAMN15323446, study PRJNA562643) | freshwater metagenome | isolation source: river surface water | place: USA:Blue River Watershed | collected 2017-08-17
AGCAAAAGACGCACCTGATTGCTCATATAATCCTAATGCAAAGTTGTTAAATTTAACTCGATGTGCTTTTAGTAAATCTGAATTTTTAAATAGTACTGTGGCTAGGTTTTTTTTGTTCATATATAATGGATATAAAATTAATTTTTAGGATTTGTGCAATAAATTTTTTAAAATCCCAATCTTTGGTATATGCTAAAACAATTTGTTTATTTGCATTTAAAATAGTTTTTTCATACTTGTCCAACACAGTATTTATCTTATTCCCGCTGGTTAACTTAACCAAAACCTTATGGGCTTTTACTAATTCACTGATTATTAATTTTCCACGTGTTGAATAATCTTGAGAAACAAGTACTTCAAGAGGTTCTAACCAAGCTTTAGTTGGTAATATATAATCTTTTCCATTTGTTGGACAAACAAAATTTGCCATATTATAAATTAATTAGATATAAATTAATAAACAAAAGTAGTTTTAAACCTCGATTTCCTTAGGTGCTGGTAATTTTTTAACTTTGCCATTTGAATAGGTGCGCAAAGCTGTGGTTAATGCTTTAGCATTAAGCGCACCGTATTGTTCCCCCTTGGTACCTTTCTTAGTTTTCTCGTATACTTTGGCGCCTTCTAAAATATAAGCATTGCCTTTAATTTCGATTTCTTCAGGTTCAGTGTCTGACTCTAATTCAGTATTTATATTGGATTCTAACATTAAACAATTTTCACTATCATCTGAATAATAATCTGGTTGAATATTACTGTTTAACCAATTTTTGAATGTATTTAAATTATTTTTTGATAGACTTTTAATTTGAGTTGTTGTTCTTGGAACATAATTTTCTTTGTATCCAATCATTTCAAAAAGATTTTTCCTGCTGATTTTATTTTGGTTTATATAATTTAATGTAAAAATTCTTGAATACAATGAATCATTCCATAATAGTTCACCAACAGTAGAATCAACAAAGGTTTCACTTACTCTATAAAATTTAATTTCTTCATTTATATTGTTGTGGAACATAACAACATCATTTGTTTTTATGTTTTTATTTAAATCTTCTTTACATCCCCAAACAAAAGTTTTAGTATTTTTTACTTGAACTTTATTACAAACAGTTTTTTTAAAATTATTATTTATTATTACATTATTACTTATGGGTACTAAGTAAATATTAAATGCAAATAAATTTTCAATCCACTGTATTGCTTCATTTTTTATTGTGTCCCAATTTATTTCAAGTGTTTTAAATTGAATAATAATATTTTTTGTTTTATTAAGATTAAATATTAGTTGCTTATCTTTTTTATTTACAATAATATTATTTTTTATGTATGTTATTAAATTTTCATCAATATCGGAATTTAATATATCACAATAATATTTTATAATTTTTTCAATTATTTGAGATTTTGAAGAAAAATCAACAACAAGACCATATTTTTTAAATTGATTTTTATCAAACCTTAATAATCGTCCGCACATTTGTATTGTTGGTATTTCTCCTCTTTCAATATCAGCGTCTAACATAATACCAAGATCTAAAGTATTCATATTAGTACCTTCTCTAAAACGATTAACGCATAACATTATACAGTTTTTTTCCATATTAATAAACTCTGAATCATTGGTTGATCCAATTTTGTTGTGACTAATAAAAACTTTAATATCTTTAAGTTTACCATTAAATTTTTTAAAATATATATCACAATCTTCTGTTTTACGAAACCAAACTATTATTTTTTTATATGGTAGTATTGGTAAATAGTCATTAATTAATTCTAATAAAAAATTTGGATTTTTATCTTTTAAATCATACAAATTTATTTTAAACGGTAAACATACAGGAGGATCATCAATAATTGCATTGAAAATAGAATAGTTACTCAAATAATTTATTTGACCATTTAAACCATATAGTAACGAATAATTTCCAAATCTTTTTTTAACAATTGGTGATGCTGAAAATCCAATCAGTTTAGTATTTAGTGATTTTAGATATTCTAAAATTTCAAAAGTTTTTTGTGCAGTTGATGATTGACATTCGTCAACTAGTATTAGTCCAATGTTCAAATCTTTAGTTATTTTTTGATATCTATTATTTGAAGAAAGAAATGCTCTATTTACAATAATCAAATTATTATTTCCTTTTATATTTTTATAAAATTTTTTATCGGGATCAGTAACTAGATTTATAATATTTGTTTTTGATTTATCAAAAATTCTTTTATCAATTTCTTTATTTGGTGAAAATTCATTTTCAAGAATGTATTTTCTTTCGCAAAATAATAATACATTTTGATTATTTATTTGTGAAAAATAATGAGCTTTTGATAAAATTATATATGTTTTACCAGCACCTGTGCATTGTAAATCAATCCCTGATATAAAATTATTTTCAATTGATTTTTCAATTGATATTTTTTGATTTTTTCTACACCAATTTAAATCATATATAAAAATTGATTTATCTTGTTGTGAAATTTTTTGGTTATTGTCAAAAAAATTAATAGATTTTAGCCAACAAAATATTTCATTATTAAACTCAATAATTTTTGTTTTTTTATTATTTGTTTTATTTGTTATAAAATCAATATTAGTGTTTGATCTACCAGCTGATTTAATTGAAAAATCCTGATAATAAAAATCAACTATTTTTTTAACCGTTTTATAGTCCTGCTTTATAAGATTTTTAATGTTATCTGGTAAATTAAACCCAGCTAGCACAACCGAAGTGATTTTTCCACCACCCTCATTAATGTGCTCATCACATTGTGCCAAACACTTCGATATTTCTTGGTAATTCATTAGAGTTAATTTACTCATTACAGTAGTTTTCAAAATCAATTTTTTATTAAATTAGTAAAAAATTGCTTTTAATTTGTTTGGTTTTTTTAATTTATTGGGCTTTATTAAATTTTTCCCAATGGGACATTAAATTAGCTTCTAGTTCCGCATTCAATTGTAAATTAACTTTTTTCCCGGCATATTGGGATATTTGTCCAATATTTTTACCCTTGGCTATTTCAATAGCTAAAGTTTTAGGATTAATTGCCCACAATAACTTGTCCATAGTATTATGTAATGTTGCTGTTAATAATAGTCCATTATCAATATCATAAGATTCTGCATCAGCAACTGGAACAATATGTGCAGCAACCAATTCATCAGCACAATCGTTACCGCTAATTATACAAGTTTCATTAAATTTTTTAAATAATTCAGTTCTAAATTTTTTTTGTCCCATTCGTACCCTTTGATTATCAATTAACTTAATTGTATAACAATTTTCTAGTAACCAAGTTAAATGAAAACGAAATAATACATCATCGGTATATCCAAATTTTTCACACGAAGAAAAAATATCTGAATTTATTTCAGTATTATCTTTTGAATCTAAAAAATGTTCCAGCTTATTCATTTATTAATTATCATAATTACTATTTCTTTAAAACCCATTAGCTTTTTATTTAATTTGGTAAAAATCAGTTACTATATTCCGACAATAAGCGCAATTTATATTTGTATTTTTATAACAATAGGTAATACATTTGGTGCAAAAACTATGTGTGCAATTGGTTTGTAATTCAACTACCCTATGCCAACAAATTGGACAGGTTTGATCTTGTAAATCTATTGAACTCATTAAAATGAATTTTTCTGGATTAATTGGTAGAGGTAATTCAGTCCAATAACTTATTATTTGATTAGCTTCTACTATCAAGTGATAACAATTATTTAATGTGCATAACCACTTTGCTATTTCAACATATCCATAATAACAAGCTGTAACAAATGGATCCCAATTTTTGTTGGGTATAACAAGAGAAGGTTTTAGTGAATAAATCCATTGAACAACTTGAATATTTCCCGCTGTAATAGCTTGATCAAAACCTGAATTAATATTTGCAATTACAATTTCTGAATTTATTTGATAAATCCATTGAATAACATTTGGATGAGAATAATAATTATATTCAGATAAAAAACTTATATTTGGTCTAATTGAATAGAGCCATTGGGCTATATTTTTAAGTCCGTAGTAACAAGAATTTGCAAATGCTTTATTAATAATTTTATTGTTAACATTAGGATTAATTGAATAAATCCATTCAACAACAGTAATGTTTGATTGTTCACTTATTGTTATTAATGGCCACTGAACACCTTTTTTTATTCTATCAATAATTTCTGGTTTTATTGATAATAACCATTTAGCTATTTCAATATGTCCATGTATACAAGCTCCATCAAATGCATTTTCGTAATGTATAATATCAATTATTGAGTATAACCATTTGACTATTTCAAAGTAACCTTTGTCACAACATGTATCAAATAAAAATGTCCAATTTATTTTAATATTAGGATTAATTTCATATAACCATTTGGCAATATCTAAACGCCCAAGTTCACATGCATTTTTAAATGGCTCACTTAAATCTATATTTTTAATTGAGTTAGAGTTTATAAACCACAACCATTTGGCTATGTTAAAATAACCACGAGAACATGCCAAACTAAATGCCAAATTATTGCTTGAAGTAATGTTAATATCTGGTTTAGTTGCAAGTAACCATTTTGCAATATGTTCGTGCCCATTCGCACAAGCTCTAATAAATGGATTATCTTGATCGGCAGATATTGCAATTTGGGGCTCAACTGTTAATAACCAAATAACTAAATCTAAATTACCACTGGCACATGCACTAGCAAAAATTGTTTCTTTATTATTAGTAATAGCAATATTTGGTTTAGTAGCTAGTAACCATTTGGCAATAGACAAATGACCAGATGCACAAGTACTTAAAAATATTTCTTCATCGTCTGCTGATATATCAATGTGTGGACAAACAGAATAAATCCATTGAACTATTGATAAATTTCCAAGTGAACAAAAATAACTAAAATTATCACTGTTTATGCCAGTAACAATATTCGGATGTAATGTATAAAATCGTTTAATTAACGATAAATCACCATGTTCGACTAAGTTAAACAATATTTTATCCATGTTTTTAAATATAAATAAAATGGTAACAATAATAATAAAAATCAAACTTTTTATTCAAGTTGATAAAATTCTCTTACTGAACTTCGACAATAAGCACAGTTAATATTATCAGTCTTTTTATAACAATGGGCAATACATTGAGTACAAAAATTATGTGCACAATTAGTTTGTAAATTTACTTGATTATCCCAACAAATAGGACAAATTCGGTCTGACAAACTAATAGAATCAATACTTATTACAAATGTAGAGTTTATTGGTATTGGATTAATTTTCCAATCAATAATTGTATTAGTTTCTGGTTCTATAATTATTTGCCACCTAGGATTTATTGTAACTAACCATTGAGCAAAATCAATTGATTGGTTGTTACATGCGTTAACAAATATATAGTTACTTATAGGTAAATATCTAATAGCTGGTTTAGTTTCCCATAACCATTTGATCATTTCAAAATCCCAACACATGCGATTAAACATATCTTCAGCATCAAACTCTATATCTGGTTTTATTGAATAAACCCATTGGATTACACTACTGTGAATGGGATAACCATCCAAGTATCTCAATCTAGAAGGATCTGGATTAAGAGAATACAACCATTGAGCTATTTGTATATCGCCTCTATTACAACAATAAACAAGAAAACATTCATTATCTGAATATATATCAATATTTGGATTTATTGAATATAACCACTGAAACATTAACAAATATTCATTAGCAAAAGTTAATCTTAATAAATCTATATCTATCAATGGAAAATAAAATGTTGGATCAATAGAATATAACCATTTGACTATTTCTAAATGCCCTTTTTTACAAGTTAATTCAAATAACTTTTTATTTTTTGCTGTTTCTCTAAATTTTGGATTAATTGAATATAACCATTTGGCTACTTGTTCGTGTCCATTAATGCAACTGTTTTCAAAAGCATAATTATTTGACAAACAAATATTTATTGAGGGATTTAATGTTAATAACCATTTGGCAATTTCCCCATGCCCTTCCGAACAACAAGTTGTAAATATTAATTCATAATCATATAACTTGTTTTCAATTATTTTTAATATTGGATTCAATAAATATTTTCCTCTAATATTATAGTTTGGCTCAAGCGAATATAACCATTGGGCTGTGAGCAAATGGCCTGAAATACAAGTGTCTGCAAATGTTTTTGAATTTTTAACATCAATATCTGGTTTTAATGTTAATAACCACTTGGCTATTTCCAAATGTCCAAAAGAACAAATTGTTTGAAATAATTTATTAATTTTTAATAACATAGAATTTTTATTATAATTATCTGGCTCAATATTAAATAACCATTTGGCAGTTTCTAAATGGCCTTTTTTACATGCTTCTTCAAAAGCCAATGGAATAGCCACGTATAATTCTGGTTTAACTGAGATTAACCATTGGGCAACTAATAACTGACCCAAAGCACAAGGTTTTATAAGACTATACTTATCAACTAATATATCTGGTTTAATTGTAATTAACCATTGGGCAATATCTAAATATCCCATTGTACATGCAAGATAAAAAGCTTCTGTAAAAGAAGCATGTCCATAATTAAAATCGCTATCACTGTTATTGTCACTATCACTATCTGATTCAGTATTGGAATTTGTATCTGAATCTATGTCTGAATCAGTATACCAATTTGATTCACTATTTGATTCAGTATCGGAATTTGTATCTGATTCAGTATACCAAGTTGATTCACTATCTGATTCAGTATTAGAATTTGTATCTGAATCTGTGTTTGAGTTTGTGTTTGCTTCATTGTTATTATTTGTATTTGTTTGAGTTTGATAATCTATTTTATTTTTTTTTTGATTTAATTGATCAATTGCTTTTTTTAGTAATGACAAATCCCCCTTTTTAACTATCCCTATAATAATGTTTTTCATATTGTAAATACTATATTTGCAAATTATATGATAAAATAATATGTTTAACTAATAAAAATATCAAACTTTTTTTCAATATGTATAAATAAAGTAAATTAACATTATTTTTTAGTTAAATACAAGTAATAAGACCTTAAATTACTATTTGGATTATCAAGCCAATATTGATCGACATGGAATTTTATTATCAGGTTATTGCGAATTACAAGTTCTCCTGGTTGGTTTAACACCTGATGTAACCATTCAGCAATTTGGCAAAAGTTTTTCTGACATACTTGCCAATATACTAACTCAATTAAACTTTTAGGAACAGTTGGTTTAATCAAATATAACCATTGAGCTACTTGGGTCCTTCCGTCACAACAAGAATTTACCCATGTCTCTTGTAAAGTTTCTTGATCTAGTAAATCCGGTTTAATTGATAACAACCATTGGGCTGTCTCCAAATGCCCATTCTCACATGCTATTTTAAATGCTTTGTTTCCTTCAGCTTGAATATTTATATCTTGTTTTATCGAGTATAACCATTTGGCTATTAAAATATTACCAAAGTAACAAGCATTACGAAAAGCATATTCGTTTTCAATTGATATTGGAATATCAGGAAATACTTGAATTAACCATTTGGCTAGTTGGATATGATTATATTGACAAGCCTTGCGAAAACCACGATAATTCCAAATTGAATAATCAACATCTGGTTTGGCTTTTAAAAGCCATTGAGCAAATGGTAAGTTTCCTTCAACACAAGCCTTTAAAAATGAAATATGTCCAACATCAATGCCAGATCTTATTGTTCCAAGCCACTGGGCCAATTCCCAATGTTCGTACCTACATGCACATTCAAATGTATCTGATAAAAACTCAGTTGGAAAATCCGAATATAATGTATAAACCCATTGGGCAGTTTCTAAATACCCGCGGGAACAACAAGTTTTAAATATTCTTCCAATTTCTTCCAATCCATAAAATACATTGGGTTCAACCGAGCACAACCATTGGGCTACTTGCACATGCCCATGCTCAATAGCTTCGACAAATGAACTGGATAATTTTTCCAATCGAATTTCTGGTATGTTGGTTAATACCCATTGAGCTAAATCTAAATGACCATATCTACAAGCCCAGCTGAAACCAGTATACCAAGCGGATTCTTTAATTTCAGGAAAAGTCCCATGTAGCCATTTGGCAAATTCAATATCGCCAAATTCACCAACATAACTTATAGGATTTATAGCTTCAATTGGAATATTTGGTTTAATAGTTAATAACCATTTTGCTATTTGAAAATGGCCTTTATCACATGCATTTTTTAAAGCTAAGTTATTTTGTGCTGATAGATCAATATCTGGTTTAATTGATAGTAACCAGGTGGCTATCTCCGCATGCCCATGCGCACACGCACAAATAAAAGCATATTCCCTGCTTGCAGATATATTAATATCAGGCTTTACATTTAATAACCAAGATGCCATTTCCTTATAGCCGTTTTCACAAGCGTGACCAAAAATAATGTCAAACCATATTGAACTTTTATCTTGAATTTGGTCCAACACCCATTGAGCAATATCAACACTCCCGGTCCCACAAGCCCACCTAAAAGCTTGGTTTGGGTCAACCGATTTACTTAAAACTGGATTTAATTCGTAAAATTTTTCTATTAAGGACAAATCCCCATTATCAATCAACCTCCCTAAAATTTCCATTGGGAAAGGATAATTATATGTGTCAAATAAAAAAAATATCAAACTTTTTTAATAAAACAAAATTACCTATTTAACTTTTTCATTCATTGTGGGTCGTCAGTTGCGTAATCTTATTAAAAATCAGGTTCTACGCAAAGTAAAACTTGTGGACATTAGTCGCGTGATTTTATTAAAAATCAGGTCCAGAACCATCAATAAATTTTAGCAAAACCAATTCTTCCCCACAACCGGGACAAAAATGTCTGGCATTACAGGTGAAAATAGGTCGGGTACAGTCGCGACAAAACTTGTGTGCACAACCAGATTCCATCCCAACAGTTTTACTCGCACAAATAATACATGAATCATTGGAATTCGCAATATCCGAACATCCAATACATTTGGCGTTTCTAATACACCCACATAAATAGGATGTCCTGGCTTTAGTATTGGATAAACCAGGTTGTAACTTATATAACCAGCTTATTGTATCATACTTGCGGGATTTACATGCTTGGGTGAAAGCTGGAATTAATTTGTTTATGGTATTTAATTGAGGATTATGTTGGACAAGCAATTTAGCAATGTCTAAATGGTTTTTTTCACAAGCCTGATTAAATCCACCAACCATTGCGTCCGATTGTGCAAGCCCATGGCAAATATCCAATAACCAAGATACTACTGGTTTGTGTCCATTGGCACAAGCTTTTCTAAACCCCTCAAAATTGTTTGCTTGCACATTTATATCTGGATAAGATTTGTACAGGAATTTTGCCAAATCCAAATGCCCTCGCACACAAGCAGTAACAAATGGATAATCTGAGTCAATGTGTATATTAATGTTTGGTTTAGTTGCTACTAACCATTTGACAGTTTTATACTGGCCGTAATAACAGGCAAGGCGCAAAGCAAATTCTCCACAAGCCGAAATATCAATATCTGGTTTTACAGTATATAGCCACTTGATAACATCAATTCGATTATATTCACATGCCATTCTAAAAGCAAAATCCTTATGAGCCGAAATGTCAAGACCTGGTACATTATCATACAGCCACTTGGCTACATCTAAATTTCCTTCTTTGCAAGCAATTCCAAATGTTTTTTTGCATTGTTTTCTGGTTAGCTTGGTAATCTGTGGAAACTTTTTAATTGCCCATAAGATTACTGATAATTTACCTTCATAACAGGCTTTTTTAAGTACTGTCAAACCTAATTTTAAATCTGAAACTGATTCCGGTTTAAACTCATATAAAAATTCCGCAAAAGCAAGATTTTTTCCAATATTGGCTTTTTCCATATATGGTCCGCATGAACAAATAACTCCATATAAATAGGGAAATTTTTTTGTAATTTTTAAATCTGGCTTTGTTTCAAGATACCATCGGGCCACATTATAATAATTAGCATAACAAGCTGATCTAAATGGTACAAAATCATCAACTTCTAACATGGCCGGCTTAATTTCACACAACCACTTAACCAATTCTAATTCTCCATGAAAACTAGCCCATTTTAATGCATTATAATTGTTATGTGTGACATCAAGTTCTGGTCTGGTTTGATACAACCATTTTGCAATATGGATTTTGCGTGCATGACAAGCATCACCAAATCCCTTAGTTACAAGTTCTAGTTCTGACTCGGTTAGCTGGGCCCGGTCTGGTTTGTCAAAACCAAGTAACTCGTAAAACCATTGTACCAACTCTAGCCTTTTTGACCCACATGCATGAATAAAACCAGTAGCACAATCAAAGGTACTGTCTAGCCCGTACAAAAACTTGACAATATCTATATGCCCTGAACCACATGCAATGCGAAATCCAATCCCTGATTCTATTTTAATATCAAAGTCTGGTTTAACAGCTAGAATACATTTGATGGTATCTAGTTTACCTCTTTTACATGCAGTAACAAATTCATCATAACAAATTTGTAATAACTTTTTTATATTTGGATTAGCTTGGTAAAAATCCTTTACTTGCTCTACATCCCCTTCCTTCATTAACTTTACCAATTGATTTTCCATTAGTAGAATAAATGAATTGAAACAAGTTAACTTATTTTCAATATTTTATATCTTATAGAAGTAATTAAATAAACATTTAAAATTAACTTTATACATTTACCCAAGCAAGTTTTTCAGGATAAAATAGTTTTATTATTTCTTCTAATATTTCATCTTTACTATCAAATAATTTACAAATATGTCTTTCATAATAATCATTGTATTCGAGATCTTTACCTTCAGAGTCAAGTATTCTAAAAATATGTTTATACCAACTAAATATAATAAATGATTTTATTTTATTTTTTGGTTCATTAAATCTAATTTCAATCCAATTTTTATCTTTATCATATTCACCAATATAAACATCACTATCTTCAAAAATATATTTATTATTTTTTAGGTATTCAATTGTTTCAAATCTAAATTTGTCTGCTAATATTGACATTAAAAAGTATTAACATTATAAAATAAATTATTTTTTCAATTTTTATGACTGAATGATATTATCAACAATTTCGGTTATAACTGACTTTAAGGTTATTTCTTCTGTATTTTTATTATTATATTTGACTTTTTTAATTATATTTGTTTTATTATTTACTACAAGACAAATATTATAATAATATTTTTGATAAATCATTAGATCACTGCTTAAATTATAAGGTATGAATACATTAACTAAAAACAATTTTTTTGCTTGTTTATAATTTTCACAATTGTATGTAAATTTATATTTGTAATTATTTTTTTTAACAATTTGGTTTGAATTTAATAAAATTTTACTTAGGCACAAAGATTCTTCATTTAATGAATCAACATAAACAGAATTAATTTTTTGAATATGAATTATAAATATAATTTTATAATCACCAATAATATCATCGTATTCTAAAAAAAAATTATTTAACAATTTGTTCAATTTTTCTTCTTCTGTAGTAAAGATTTTTAGAATTTGATCATAAATATAATTCATTACTTAAACTTAATACCTAATGATTATAATTAATAAATTCATTTTTTTTTATTAATAAAAACAAGTCCAGAAAAATATAATATAAAAGTAGCGGCAACAGCCATTACTTTTATAGATTAAATTTTTATAGCTCCAACTGCAGCAGCAACTGGAGCAAGAGAGGGAACAAATGTAGCAGCAACAGGTAATACCTTTTGAGCTACGGGTAAGGTTTTCTTAACAGCAGGGATAACTTTTTTAGTTAAAAAACTTTTTTGTTGAGGAGAGTCAGTAGAGAAATTCATGTATATAATATATATATAAATTAATTTTTTAGATCATTTTTTAAATTTTGCGCGCGTGAATTTATCATATACAGTCTAAAATCCACAACTTAAATACCTTGCTAAAAAATTAAATTACTGGATCTTAAACTTCAATATTTTTTAAACTGGGTTTTTTTATTTTACCATTTAAATAAACACCTTGAAACTCACCTTTTAGTCCACCCGGCAATATTAAAAAAATATTTGTGCCTTCCATTATGTATGTTTTATTTTTAATTTTAATTTCAACTGGACTTGGATTAACATCATCTGAATCCGAATCATCTGAATTAGACGATAGCTCAGAATCTGAAGAATTATAAAGTGAAACAAGTTTAGCTTTTTGTTTAGTTAGGCTAACTGGTTTGGTTGTTTGATTAGTTTGTTGACTCTGTTTTTCTTGTTCTAACTCTTTTACTAAATCATCAAATCCTTTTATTTTATATTCTTCTGGTTCTGGTCTTGCTAATTCAATTTCTTTTAAACATTTCCATGTATTCTTAATCATGTCTTTATTATTATAACTCATAATATTAATGTCATTTTGATAGCGTTTCATAAATTTATCGTTTTGAAAAACCATATTACGTAAATATAAAATTTTTTCTTTGTATTCTGTTCGTTTTGCATTTGGTATTTGTGGATTGTTTGATATTTTTTCTAAATTATCCAAGTTTGATCCAAGAACTTTATCAAATAAATCATATTTATCTGTTTTTATTATTTTATTAGTTTTTTCATCTATTACAGATGCATGTTTATCATTTATTGCTGTAACACAATAAGAATGGTTTTCTGGTACTGATTTATTAAAATTAATCATTTCAATTAAATAAACCAAACTATTTAATCCTTTGTCTAATATATCTGTTTGCTGTTCAAATGTTAAATGATTTGTACTGGATGAAGTTGGTGCATTAATAATATATTGAATATTATTTGTTGTGTTATTTATTATGTTTTGGGTTGGTTTTGATTTTATTTCTTTAATTTCATCTGATAACTTTTGAACTTTTTCTTCAATTGATAAATTTAGTTTTGTACAACATTTTTTTTCATGAGCCCAACGAGTTTGTCTTAAATTAAAAGATTTATTACATTTTGAACATTCGTATTTTTTTTCTGTTGGTAATTCTTTTTCTAAATTATTATGATATTTGTTAAGGTGTTTTCTTAAGCCATTTTGTGTTTGATAGGTTAATCCACATTCCACGCAATTAAAATTATTACTCATATTATTTTATTTATATAATTTATCTTTAAATTATTAAGATTTTTTGCGTGTATTTTTTATGTCAAATTTGACATAATGTTCCATTATTTTTTACTATTTAATATATTTACTTATTTAAGATGTATTATACATTGTATATATATTTTATAAATATATAATAAAATTATTTAGCGTAAAATTTAGGTCAAATTTAGGATTATTTTACGTCAAATCATGTAAAATTATGGACCAAACCGTAAAATGCTTTTTGTAAATTTTATATAGTTAATTTATTATATTATATATTATATGTAAAATTAATCCAATTAACATAAAACTATTATTTTACCTATATTTTACACAATTTGACGAAATTGTTATAAATTTTGACATAAATTTTACGCTAAATAATTTTATTATATAATTATAAAATATTATACGATGTATAATACGTAGTTAAATATTTATATATGTTAACTAGTAAAAAAATAATGGAACATTTTGTCAAATTTGAGATAAAAATACACGCAAAAAAACTCAAAAAATATCCCACCTAACTTGGCAAATAAAAATTGATTATAATAAATAAAATAAACCAGATCAACTAATCTCCCAATGATATCTACAAATATTAAAAACAAACTAGAACAAGCTGGATTATTTGTTGAACAATCGGGTCCAACCGAGTTGCTAGTTGTGTATAACCAATTAGCTTGGACCTTTTCATTTGTTCCTGAAAATAATTTTAAATTTGTTAAATCGAACACTCCTGATTTTTATCAGTCACAAATTATTGAGCTGATGAACAAAACCAAATACAAAACTTCTGATGAATTTTATACCCGGTTTGCTGAAGTGGTCCCTAATGTTCACTCTTATTGTATTGGTTGTGGAACCAAGTTACAAGTTAAATCTAATGTATTTGCAACTTGTGGTGACATTGTTTGTACTTACAAGTTGGAGGAGCTGATGTTAGACAATGATGTGACCGATTTTATTAAGGGAAATTTTGAAGTATTCAAGTTACTGTGTGCAACAACCGGACTTACCATAAACTCACCTCAGGTACTTGACATTTTAGACCCGTTTCCAAATTATTTCCTCAAGTCCGAATATAAAACCGAATTGATTAAAAAGAAACGAGGTACTTTAATTAAATTACAATTAGGATCTAATGATTTAGCCGAATATAATAAGGCCAAAGATATAGCAACATTAAAAAAAATTTCTGATGCAATTGATCCAGAAAAAATATTAAATGGGATAATAAATTCCTACCCAACAGACCTTATGTTATCTGATACCCTGGGCAAACCAACCTACCAGTTACTCCGATTTATTATTAAATCTTGTTGTGTGAGTATGGAAAAGGAATGGAGCTCCCAATCCGTACAAATTTGGAAAATTACTCATCCCTTTTATTTGGAAAACCAATTTAAGGAAAAAACTGGAGGTCAAACTAATTCCTATTTGTTTCACGGGTCTAATTCTGCTTGTTGGTATTCAATTTTAAGAAATGGAATTAAAGTTTTATCCAACACATCTCTACAAAAAAATGGGGCAGCATATGGACCTGGTATTTATGTATCCGACAGTTATAATTTTGCCCTTGGATATTCACAAAGATTTGGCACTGCAAATAATTCAGCTAATACTCCAACAAATGGATCCAATTGTATTGTTGGGGTTTATGAAGTATTAGGTGATAAAACTCAGTATTACAAATCCCCAAGTATTTACGTGATACCAACACACGAGTCGTGTATGTTAAAATATTTAATAGTTGGAAAACCAACCCCTGCTATTAATCAGGTTCAGGCTCGAACTAAACCAACACAAATATCAGTAGACGATCAAGTATATGATGAAACCAAGTGGGTTAATGATTATTTTTCATCCAAACTAATTGAAACCAAGTTAGCAGACTCTGCAAAAATGAAAGTAATCTCTAATAAAAAATTAGCCAAAGAATTTAAGCAAATAAATGGAACAGCTTATCATGTAACTCTAGTAAATTCAAATATTTTAGATTGGGAAGTTACTTGGTCGGGTGTTACTTTGGCCTTTAAGTTTCCAGAACTATATCCATTTGAACCTCCATTTGTTTTTGTTAAAAGTCCGCGATTTAGCCCGGAAGCAACTAATATTACATCACATGGAGCCATTTGTTGTGAATATTTAACCAAGTCCAATTGGTTACCAGCCATTAGTATTGAAAACCTAATAGTGCAAATATTTTCTCTGATTATCGAACCAAACTTACCTAATGTGCTTTCTGGACCTGACAACTATACCTGTTCAGATGCTGTTAAATCTTATGAAACATTAGCTAAAGGAAATGGTTGGCTTTAATTGATTTATTATGATTTATACTTTTTACTTTATTTAATATATTTGGTACTGATTATTCGGATTTTAATAAATCTCATTTCAGTCTTTTTAGACTTGTATGTAGTTTATTATTAAGTAACTAGATTGACTCATATACTTTTCCATATATTTTTTGATTTTCTAGTTCTTCCGCAAAATACTTAACTTGGTTTGCAGAATTAGAAAAAGGCATAATTGACTGAACTTTACATGCCTTTGAATAGGATTGAAAATATACTTGAGTATTTGTGGTAAAATTCCAACAGTAAATAATTTTGGATTGTTCACATAGATATAAATTTGAAATTTCGCGTTTAAATTCCCAATATAATAAACAATTGTTATTAACCATTGTATAACTTCCAATATAGTTTTTATTATTTGGTATTTCTGTAGAAATAGAAACAGGTTGGTAATTTGGAAATAAATCCTTTACATTTAAACTTACAACTAGTTCAAATAATTTATTAAGAAAATCAATTTGTTTGGAATTGTTTCGCGTTTGCACAAATGCACAAGTGCTTAAGTAATCAATAGTACTGGAACTCCAATTTATTGAGCTTAACCGAGTTTCAGGTTCCATTTGAAATACTGGAGTGTCTAATTTATCTAATTGACTTAACTGGTTCCATGGATATACTTTGGATTTGCCATGGGCTAGTGCTGGTATACAAAAATGTTTGTTTCCGATTGTTGGTTCAATAATAAAATATTGGTTACCAACTGGGCAAATTGATCGCACTGTTTTTAATTCAAAATATTTATTTACAACCAAATTATCCAAATCAATTTTCCAGACTTTGTAAACATTTAGCCATGGTAATTGATAATCCATTGTATCTGGAAATCCAACAAATAAAATATCGGGCAAATACATAAAAACTTCTAATTGTCTTGTAAATATTTGAAGACTATTTGTTGGTAATCTCATAATTTCTTTTCCAGTGTCTAGGTTTGTAATAATAATATCTGTTGGTTTATCATATTCTTTTTCATCATAATCTTCACAAAAAGCGATAATATCAGAGTTACCAACAAAATCTGTACTTATGGAAATAACTTGGTTATTTGTTCGGACTAACCGATAAGAACCAGCAATTTTCTCCTGCCCATTCCGCCCCATAGACTCATGCTCATATACTATTGAATCTGCCATTTGCTTAACTAATTAATAATACCAAATAGAAATATTAATCAATGTTTTTAATAAATAAAGTTAATTAAATATATAAACTCTATATTGACTCATATACTTTTCCATATATTTTGTGTTTATCATATTCTTCGGCAAAATATTTAATTTGGTTTGCGAAATTACGAAAAGGTATAATTGACTGAACTTTTTGAGCCTTTTGATTGGATGGAAAATTTACTTGAGTATTTGTTGTAAAATCCCAACAATAAATATTTGCAGATTGTTTGTGAAAATCTAAATAGTCACCTTTTATGTATTCCAAATATAATAAACAATTTGCATTTGCTATTATTTTTCTACCAATATAATTATCATCAGGAATATGATTATACTTTGTAGGTTCATAATTTTTGTTTGATTCATTTTGATTAGTTGGTTTTATAGTTATTGTTATTGTCTGGGTTTGAACAGGTTGATAATTTGGAAATAAATCCGACACATTTAAACTCACAACCGGTTCAAATGATTTATCAAGAAAATCTATTTGTTTGGAATTTTTTCGCGTTTGCACAAATGCACAAGTACTAAAATGTTTAATACTACTAGAACTCCAATCAATTGAGCTTAATTGTGAATCCAGATCTATTTGAAAAACTGGTGCTTCGAGTTTATTCAATTTATCTAAATTATCCCATGAGTACACTTTGGATTTGTTATTGGATAAAATTGAATTACTAAAAAAGTTACTTTTAAGTTCTGGTTTAATAACAAAATATTGGTTACTAACTGGGTAAATTGACCGCACTTTGTTCAGTTCAAAATATTTATTTATAGACAAATTAACCAAATCAATTAGCCAAACTTTATAAATTATTGTCCAAGCCCTTTTATTCGTTGAATCTATAAATCCAACAAATAAAATATTAGGTAAATACATAAAAACTTCTATATGTGGTATATATATTTTAAAGCTATTTGTTGGTAATTTTATAATTTCTTTTCCGCTATCAAGGTTTGTAATAATAATATTTGTTGGTTTATCAAATTTTCTTTCATCGTAATCTTCACCAAAATCAATAATATCAGAGTTACCAACAAAATCTGTGCTTATGGAAATAACTTGGTTATTTGTCCGGACTAACCGATAAGAACCAGCAATTTTCTCCTGCCCATTCTGCCCCATAGACTCATGCTCATATACAATTGAATCCGCCATTTGCCAAACTAATTATTAATTGCGAAGAAAAATATAAATCAATGTTTTTAGCTAATCGACTCATATACTTTGCTATAAACATCATTATCATCAAAATATTCAGCAAAATATTTAACTTGATTGGAATTATTTGGATTACGAAAAGGTTTTACATAATTAATTGAATTTTCAAATTTGTAATTAGAAAATTTTACTTGAGAATTAAATGTAAAATCCCAACAATAAATATTTGTTTGACCAGGATATTCGATATTTCCAAGTCCTAAATATATGTCCGTATATTCCCAGTACAATAAACAATTATCATTAACTGTTATTAATTTATTTATTCTACTTGGATTTACTCCTGGTATATATTGGTAATTAGTAAATAAGTCCTGTACATTAATAGAAATAATATAATTAAAATTTTTATCCAAAAAAGTAATGTTATAAGACATCATCTGAGTTTGAATAAAAGCACATGAGCCAAGATATTTAATAGAGCTTGAACTCCAATCTATTGGATATATACGAGAATACTTTTCTAATTGTTTAATTGGATCATCTAGTTTATCTAGTTTAATTAAATTATTCCATGTATAAACTTTAGGTTTTACATAAGACAATGACTCAACAATAAAATATTCTTGACCTACCGGCAAAATTATGTTTACTGAATTAATTTTAAAATTTTTTATTATTATTAATGTTTCCAAATCAACAATCCAAACATGATATAAACACCCTCTGCCCAAAAACCCAACCCATAAAATAGATTTAGAATATTTAAAAACTGTTAGATGCGAAGTTTTTAAATAACAAATATTAGTTTTCAGCCTAATTATTTCTTTTTTAGTATCTAAATTTGTTATTATTAAAAAACTTGATTCATCATCATTATAACTAGTTTGATTTGTACTTATGGAAATAACTTGTCCATTTAATTCGACTAATCGATAAGACCCGATAAATTTATTTTCTTTATTTGGTTCAATACTATTATGCTCATAAATAATCGAGTCCGCCATTACTAATTATTTAATTAAAATAAATAAAAATATAAATCAATATTTTTCTAGACTTGTTCAAATCTAAGTTTGTAGATGATGTCGTAAGACATCAGCCTAGCCGATTGACTCATATACTTTAGACCATACGTCGTTAGCAGTAGTTACATAAAGAATATGCTTAACTTTATTATTAGAATCTCGAAAAGGTATCGCTGTGTGAATTCTTGGAATAACTCCATAATTGGAAAACTTTACTTGAGTATTAGCTGTAAAATCCCAACAATAAATATTTGTATATGCGGGACTTGAACATAAAACATAAGGTTCAGCATATTCCAAATATAATAAACAATTTGCATTTACTTGTATTTGCTTATAAATACGTGTTTTGGGATTATAATTTTCACTTGATTCGATAGGTTGATAATTTGGAAATATATCTAGTATATTAAGTGAAACTACTAATAAAAAATTTTCATCAAGAAAATCTAATTGACCCGTGTTTTTGTTCGTTTGTACAAATGCAATTGAATTAAAACGCGTAATTGCACTGGAACTCCAATCTAATGGAAACAATTGAAATTCTTCACTAAATTTATAAATTGGTGGAATATTTAAATCATAATATGCAGAATAATTAGATTGATTTGTTAAATAATCCAATTGTAATAATTTGTCCCATGCAAAAACTCTTGGTCTTGATGAAAACATATGATCTCTTATTAAAAAATATTTTTGTCCCAATGGTTGAATACGAAATTGTATTTTTTTTGTAAAATGTTTAATAAGATTTTCTGTTGATAAATTATATATCCATGCGCTATATTCCCATCCATTTAGACCGATCCATAAAATTGTATCCGAATACATAAAAAGTTCTAAACTTAGAAGAGTTTTATAGGTATCTTCTCCAGTTAATATAAAATTTCCAATGGTTTTTTGTAAATCAAGATTTTTTATAATTAAACAATCTTTGTTTTGTATTGTAACAGAAATGACTTGTCCATTAAATTTGACTAACCGATGAGCTGTAGCAAATCCACCTGAATTATTTGATTCTATTGAAGCGTGTTCATATATAATCGAGTCTGACATTATAAAGAAAATAACTCTTAAACCTAATAAAAATATAGATCAATTTTTAGCCGATTGATTCAAATATTTCAGGTGAATTTATTTTTTTCCTATAACCAACATGCTTGATTTTACCAGTATCTCTATTTGTAAAATCACGATAAGGTGTAAGGTAATAATTTTTATTTATAAGATTATTGTTTGTAAAAATAATTGGTTGATTATTTGTGAAATCCCAACAATAGTAATTTGTTTTTTCATTTGAATTGTTATCAGCTAAGTTTCCATTAAATTCTTCCATAAACAATAAACAATTATCATTTACAATTTGTTTTTTTGTAGAGCTCGGAGCAGGTTGATAATCTGGAAATAAATCACCAATGTTAAGTGTAATAACTATGGAAAAAATCCCGTCTAAAAAATCTAGTTGGGTTGAATCTAAATGTGTTTGTACAAATCTAACTGAATTAAATTTTTCAATGGAACTTTCACTCCAATCAATTGGAAATAAGTCACATTCTCTTTTAAATGTGTAAACTGGAGGTTCAGTTATATTTTCTAAATTTAACAAGTTTGCCCATGTATATACTTTTAGTGGTAGTTGCATTGGTAATTCATATTGTGTTATAATAAAATATTTTTGTTCAATAAAATTAATAATACTATTAAATGCCTTCATTGTAAAATGTTTAATAAGTTTATCTTTTGTAAGATCAAATATACAAACTCCATAGTGAAATCCTTTTAGTCCGATCCACAGAATAGTATCTGAATACATAATTACTTGTAAATACTCATTAGTTTTGTACTTATTTTTATCATCTAATTCAACTTCCCCAATGGTTTTTTGAGTACTTAAATTTGTAATAGTTAAATATGATTTAAAATCTTGGATTTTTTTATTTTTATTATTTGTAATTTCAACAGAAACAAAGTGTCCATTAAATTTAACAAATTTTTTATTTACATCAATGTATTTTGCACTATCCTGATAAATAAAATTATATTCATATGCAACTGAGTCTCCCATTATCTAACAATTAATTTATTTTCTAATAGCCAATTAAATCAATATTTTTCTTGAATTGTTAGATGAATTTCTTTTAAAAATTTTCTAATTAAGTCTGTTGAATTTAAATTTTACCCGATTGGCTCAAATATTTTACACCATGCTTTTGGATAATTGTGTTGAGTTAATAGATATTTTACTCGAGTACTTGATGTATTAGGACTATGAAAAGCCACTACATCATATTTTTCACATTTGGAAAAATAATTGTAAAATTTAACTTGTGAATTTGTTGTGAAATCCCAACAATAACAATTTACATTGTTAAAACTTGTATTGGGGAAATTTTCGTTGGGTTTTTTAGGATAATATTCCAAATACAATAAACAATTTGCATTTACAGTAACTTTTTTCTGAATTTGATAACCAATACCAGGTGTTTCATCTCCTATTGGTTCATAATTTGGAAACATATCACGAACATCAAGTGTAATTACTGGTAAAAAATTTCCATCAAGAAAATCCAATTGTTCTGATGAAGTGCGTATTCGTACAAATGCTATAGATTTAAAATGCTCGATAGAACTAGCACTCCAATCAATCGGATAAACTCGTTCATCCGCAGACTGCATAATATAAACCGGTTCATCTAAATTGTTCACATGTAATAAATTAGACCAAGCAAATACTTTTATCCCATCTAAAATAGTTTTATGTGGTCTCATCATAAAATATTTTTGTCCTACTGGTAATATTTGCTTAATTTGTGGACAATTTTTAAGACCAAAATATTTTACTAATTTCACCTTAACTAAATCATATATCCATATGCCATAATAATTATCCATACCATTTAATCCAATCCACAAAACAGATTCTGAATACATAAAAACCTGTAAACTTGATGTATAAGAGTGTTTAAATTTATTAGCTATGCTTGTTAATTTAAGTATTTTTTGGTTATCCAAGTTTTTTATTTCCAAATAATTTTGTGTTGAAGGCTCAATACCTGGACCGGGTGCATTTAAATTATTATTTATTTTATTTGTTAAGCTAATAGAAATAGTTTTTCCATTAAATTGAACCAGTTTATATGGATCAGAAAATCCTCCTTCGTAATCCCACGCAATTGACTCATGCTCATATACAATCGAATCCGCCATTAACTAGTATATATTAATTGATTTTTATAAAGTAATTTCAATATTTATTTGCTCATTCAACTGATTCACAAATTATACCAATTGATTTGGAATACTGTTCTTGGTAAATAGCCCATTTAATTTTTTCATTAGAATCGCGAAAGCACCGGGCTTTGTGACCTATTGTGGTGAAATTCAATTCAAAATTTGGAAACTTTACTTGAGAATTAGTAGTAAAATCCCAACAATAGAAATTTGTATAACCGGGAAAAAAATCAGACCATGGGCTTGACACAGCCTGAATAAATTCCACATATAATAAACAATTTGCATTGGCAGTAACATATTTACAAAGATTTTCCCCATTTGGAAAATATTTACTAAATTTCTCTTTTGAAACCGGTTGATAATCTGGGAACATGGTACGAACATCAAGTGACATTATATGAGAAAAATTTCCATCAAGAAATTCAACTTGTTCTGAGTGCGCACGTGTTTTTACAAATGCAATAGATTTAAATTGGTCAATTGAACTGGCATTCCAGTTAACTGGAAACAACCTATCGTCATGATGAAAAGAACATACTGGTCCATCTAAATTATCCAAATGCATTAAATTAGACCAGATAAATATCTCTGCTGGCAAATTACTATTTCTATAGGTGAGCATAAAATGTTGATTTCCAATTGGATAAATTTTGCTTATGTGTACAAATGTCCATTCAATTAACAATTGCATATTTACCAAAGCACATATCCAAACTGTAAAATCAAGATCAATCCCGGACATCCCAATAAATATAACCGTGTCAGAATACATAAAAACTTCTAAATCGGGCGTGAAATATTCACTAACAGAACCAATAGTCCAATACGCTATATTCTTCCCTGTATCTAAATTTGTAATGCTAATACAATTTTCTTCTTTTGAATCATCATCACTATTATAAATAATACCTAAACTAACCGAAATAGTTTGCCCATTGAATTGGACTAACTTGACTGATCCATCAAATTCCCCCTGCTCATTACGCACAATACTACTATGCTCATACACTATCGAATCCGCCATTAGACATTTAAATAATTAATTAAATAAAGCCCATTTCATTTTTTTTATTTAACCAACTAACCAATTAACTAATTGGTTCGCATATTTTAGATATTACATTAAGATTATGAACCCCATTAAAAATATATTTAACTTTGAATGGGTTTTTAGCATCACGAAAAGGTATAACACTATGTACATAATGTTCTAACTCGTAATTAACAAATTTAACTTGGGAATTGGTTGTAAAATCCCAACAATAGCAATTTGTATAACCAATTGCTATTGAACCATCAAAGTTAAAGTATGGTTTGTGTTCAAAAAACAATAAACAATTTGCATTTACAGTAATTGTTCTTCTAGTTGCATGTCCATTTGCTTTTTCTTTTGGAATTGGTTGGTAGTCTGGAAATAAATCATAAACATTATGTGTAACTAATAGCTGAAAATCACCATTTAAAAACTCTAATTTTTTTCCAAATGCACAAAATACACGCACATAGGCAATTGAACTAAAATGTTCAATAGAACTGGAGCTCCAATTAATTGGATATATTTGATAAGCAGAATGTAGGGTACAAACAGGTTCATCCAAATTATCCATATGTGATAAATTAGACCATGAATAAACCCTAATTATTAAACTTTCTAAAGGTCTAATAATAAAATATTTTTGTCCAACAATTTCAAACTTGGTAACTGAATTTGCAATTGTATGGGATATTAACTGGTAATTTACCAGATCAAAAAGCCAAACACCAAAAGTCCAATCTACTCCATGTATACCAATGAATAAAACCGATTCCGAGTACATAAAAGCTTCTAAATATTTATTGTTCAAGTCTTTAAAATTATCCTCAATAACCCAACTAGCAATCTGGATATTAGTATCCAAATTTTTTATGATAATATTATTTGGTTCATTTGTATCATTAGACAGATCTTTTAGTGTCATACTATTTGGATATACTGTGCTTAAACTTACAGAAATAGTTTGACCATTAAATTTAACCAATTTGTTGTATCCAGTAAATTTGTTATCCCCATCCGGCCCAACAGAGCCATGCTCATATACAATAGAATCCGCCATTTTCTTAGAATAACCTAATAGATTTATAAAGAAAGCTCATTTCATTTTTTATTAAATTAACAAATTGGTTCATAAGCCTTACTTTTTAAATTTTCGAAGCCAAAAAGTTCTTCTGTTTCTTCTGCAATATATTTTACTTTGCCTAATGAATCACGAAAAGGAGTCACCGAATATATATAATGGTTCATTTGATAATTGGGAAATACAACCGGGGCATTTGCTGTAAAATCCCAACAGTAAATATTTGTTTGGCCAGATCGATTAACATTAGCTAGTTCGGGTTCAATGCTTAGTACATATCTTCCTATTTTCTCTCTATATTCAAAAAACAATAAACAATTAGCATTAACTTCTACTATTTTTTTAACCATTTTTTCTTTTAACATATGTTTAGAATGTTGAATAAATTCAACCGACTGATAATTAGGAAACAAATCTTTAATATTCAAAGAAATAATAAGATTAAAGTTCTTGTCTAAAATATCAATTTTGTTCGAATTATAATCTGTTTGTACAAATGCACTTAATGTTAGATGTCCAATAGAACTCGAACTCCAATCTATTGGAAATAAATCAGAAGAATTTTTAAATTGATAAACTGGATTAACTTGATAAACAGGATTAATTAGATTATTATTTTGATTTAAATGTTCGGATAATTTATCTAAATTTAGCAAATGTTCCCATTGATAAAGTTTAAAATCTATATTATTTTTTGATTTAACAATAAAATATTTTTGTCCAACCGGTTGAATTTTACGAATACCATTAATAACAAAAACTTTTTCCATTTGGTTTTTTTCTAAATTATAAAACCAAATACTATAATCTGTTTGATGTAATCCTATACATAAAATAGATTCAGAATATAAAAATACTTTTAAATACATAGTACATAAAAATCCAGTTTTACGATGTGTGTTCCATTGGGCAATTTGTTTTCCAGTGTCTAGATTTTTTAAAGTTATTATATTTGGTTCCAAATGATGTGGATCAGAACTACCACAAACTGAAATAGTTTGTCCATTATACCGGACTAATCTATGAGAACCAATAAATCCGTTGGGACTAATGCTATTATGTTCATAAACAATTGAATCAGTCATTTAATATTAAATAAATAAATTAAGCAAAGTCTATTTCATTTTTTATCAAATTAACCCATTTGAATCGTATACTTTCGCATAAAATTTATAAGATGCTAGTGGATGTGTTGTTTCAACAAAACATTTAATTTGTTTTTGACAATTACGAAAAGGCACAACTGACCTAATGTTATGGTTCAATTTACCAATTGGAAATGTAACTGGGTTATTAGCAGTAAAATCCCAACAATAGCAATGAGTTTGACTAATATAAATATGTTTGTTATTGGTAATTTTGCATTTTGGTTTGTGTTCCAAGTATAATAAACAATTTGCATTGACTGTTATTTTTACTGTTGGAACTTCATCAATAACATTATTTTTTTTAAATTCATCTGGTTCGTCCAATTTGTCCAATTGATAATTTGGAAACAGGTCTTTAATATTTAAGTCCATAACCATATTAAAATTTTTATCAAGCAACTTGACCTGTTTAGAATTGCCAAATGTTTGGACAAATTCAACCGAACTCAAATGCCCAATAGCGCTGGAACTCCAGTTAATTGGATATAAACGACTGGCAAAGTCAATTGTAAAAACTGGTTCGGACAAATTATTTAAATGCATCAAGTTGTCCCAGGTAAGTATTTTTATTTGCAAATCGTTAAACTTTGGTGTTAGCATAATATATTTTTGTCCCATGGGTATAATTTTTGTGATTGGTAAAGGTGACCAATAATTATTATAGTCTTTCCACTTGGATCTTGTCAAATTAAATGCCCAAGCTAAATAATTTGTACTTTCAAAACCAATGAATAAAACAGAATCAGAATACATAAAAACTATCAAGTTTTCTATTGAAGCATATGGGGAATATGCATATAATCGCCAGCTAGTAATTTTTTCCCCAGTATCTAAATTTGATATAACTATATTTTGCACAGGTTCATTTTTAGTACCTGTGTTTTCAATAGTAACTGAAATAGTTTGGCCATTATACCGAACTAATCTATGAGACCCTTCAAACCCATCGGTGTCATAATTAAATCCATCATGTTCATAAACGATTGAATCGGCCATTGGAATATTAAATAAATAAATTAAGTAAATCTCATTTCATCTTTTTATGAGATTGACTCAAATATTTTAAATTTTTCCTTATTGTGTGAAAAATGCATTTGAGCCATATATTTAATTTTGCTATTGGACTTTACATCACGAAAAGGCATGGCAAAAAGAACCTGTTTGGAACTTGTGTAATTCACAAACATAACCTGTGAATTAGAAGTAAAATCCCAACAGTAAATATTTGTTTTACCAACATTATTATAACTGTTTATAGGTGGTTGTAAGTATTCAAAGTATAATAAGCAATTTGAATTGGTTGTAATTATTTTATTTATTAAAACTTCTCTTCCTAAGGATCTATTATATTCAATAGATTCGTCCGGTAAATAATTTGGAAACAAATCTTGAACATTTAAACACATAACCAAATTAAAATTTTTATCAAGTAATTTGACATGTTCAGAATTATCGAATGTTTGAACAAATTCAACCGAACTTAAATGCTCGATAGCACTGGAACTCCAGTTTATTGAATATATACGGCTTTCACCTTCAATTATATTAACTGGTAAGGGTAAATTATTCAAATTAAGTAAATTATCCCATTTATATATTTCAACATTAGACCCATATGCAGTTAATAATAACATAAAATATTTTTTCCCTACTGGTATAATATTTCTAATAGGTTTTACATAGTTTGGTGTAAATTTCTTTAGTTGGTTTATTGTAAAATCAAAAGTCCATCCACTATACTGACTACCACCAAGCCCAATGAATAAAATTGAATCCGAATACATAAAAACATTTAAATATTCTGTTGATTTGTGTTCATGTTCTTTATCAATTAGCCATTTAACAAGTTGACTACCAGTATCTAAGTTTTTAATAATCAAGTTTTTTGGTGGGTTGGATTTATTTGAACCTTCAATTGCAACTGAAATAGTTTGTCCATTCCATTGAACTAGTTTATAGAAATCAGCAAAGCCATTGGAATCAAATTTAATTCCATCATGTTCATAAACTATTGAATCCGCCATTTTTCTTACATAATTAATTGGTAATTATTAAAGTAAATATCAATATTTTTGTGGAAAGCCGAAATAACAAATAAACGAAGATTTTTATTTAAATTTAGTATGTGGACTCATATACTTTTAACCAAAAATTATTATTAGAATTTTCCCAAGCTAAATATTTAACTTTGTTGTCACTTGCTCTAAAAGGAACTACTTTATAAACCCAAACCTTACACTCATAATCGGGAAATTTAATTTCCTTTCCATTTGTAAAATCCCAACAATAGCAATGGGCTTGACCTGGATTTATTATATTTGAAGTATCTGGTAGTTCATATTCGCAAAACAACAAACAATTATCATTAATACCAATTAAAAATTTTTTATTTGGGCTTTCAACAGGTTTATAATCGGGAAAAAAATTAGTTGCGTCAAGAGCCATGACTTTGGTAAAATTCCCATCAAGAAAATCTATTTGTTGTGAATAAGGATATGTTTGCAGAAATGCACATGAACTGAGGTGTCCAATAGAACTGGAACTCCAATCTACCGGATATAAACTACAACCAATATCCATAATATAAACTTGTTTAACATGATTGTCTGGTGAATCATATGTATTAGGCACAGGTTGTTTTGCAAATTTTAGTAATTGTTCCCAGGTATGCACATATGATTTGTTACAATAATATCCTATTGCCGGTTCAATTTGAAAATATTTTTGTCCAAGCGGAATAATTTTTTGCACTTGAATATAATCATCACCAATTGTAAAATGTTTATAACATGTTGAGTTAGACAAATTAAACAACCAAATTCCATAAGAAGACACACAATGTGCATTATAATTACTTTTTGTTCCAACAAATAAAAGGTCATCTGTGGACATAAAAACGTCTAATTTTTCTGTTGGTATTTGTTTATAATTGGGTCCAATGTCCCATTTTACAACTAGTTTTTCCATTTGGGTCCAAGGATTAATATGGGAATTTTTTGGAAAACTTTCATCTAGATTTTTAACAATAATAAAATTTGTTGATGTTATATTTGAATTGGAACTATAACTGGTGCTTATAGAATAAACATGACCACGCGACCTGACTAATTTATAATGCGGTAATTGATCTGACCTTACATATTTTTTACCAACCTTGCAATACTTTTTAATTGCATCATGTTCATACACTATTGAATCGGCCATTTGTTAATCATCAAACTAACAATAAATATAAAACAATTCAATTTTTATTTTTATAAACAAAATATTTAAACCCGATTATTTTGATTTGTATATTTTAAGAACATGTGTTTTCCTTGTAATATTTATAAACAAAATATTTAATTTTGTTATTATTGAATTTGAAAAAATTTGATTATTCCATTTTATTCTGACATATATGTTTTATGCCACGATTTACTGTTATAATTTTCCCAAGCTAAATATTTAACTTTGTTGTCACTGGTTCTAAAAGGAACTACATTATTAACCCAATGCTCAAGTTTATAGTTTGGAAATTTAATTTCCTTCCCATAAGTAAAATCCCAACAATAGCAATTGGCTTGGCCTGGATTTAGTTTTTGACTTCTTACTTGTGTATATGGTTTAATATATTCCAAATATAATAAACAATTTGCATTAACCCGAATAAACCAATTAGAGCTTTCCAAAAGTTTATAATCGGCAAAAAAACCAGTTACGTTAAAAGACATTATTTTAGAAAAATTTCCATCAAGAAAATCTATTTGTTGTGAATTAGGATATGTTTGTGCAAATGCACACGAATTAAGATGTCCAATAGAACTGGAACTCCAATCTACTGGATTTAATTCACATCCAATACTCATCATATAAACTGGTTTAACTTGATTATAGGGCTTATCCAACGTATTAAGTACTGGTTGTTTACTAAATTTATCTAATTGTTCCCAGGCATGCACATATGATTCGCAACAATAATATCCTTTAGCTGGTTCAATAATAAAATATTTTTGTCCAATTGGTGTAATTTTTTGCACATGAACATAATTATCACCAATTGTAAAATGTTTGTATAAGGTCGAGTTAGTTAAATTAAATAACCAAATCCCATAAGATGGTATACCATGTGTATTAATAATACTTTTAGTTCCAACAAATAAAAGTTCATTAGTATACATAAAAACATCCAAGTTTTGTGTTGGTACACATTTATAATTGTTACTAATATCCCATTTAACAACTAGTTTTTTCATGTGTGTCCATGGATTAATTTGATATTTTTTTTGTAAACTGTCATCAAGGTTTTTCACAATAATAAAATTTTCACTCGAACTTAAATTGGCACTGTATGAAGTGCTTATAGAATAAACTTGACCATTTGACTTAACTAATTTATAAATTAGTAATTGATCTGTCATAACATATTGTTTACCAACTTTGCGATACCTTTTAATTGCATCATGTTCATACACTATTGAATCCGCCATTTGCTAATTTAATCAATGACAAATTAAATAAAGTAATTTCATTTTTTTCAAATTTTAGTCTAATAATAATTTAATTAGACCCATATACTTTTGCCCATATTTCAGAACTGGCAATTTCTTCAGCAAAATATTTTACTTGATTAGCTGGCGAACGAAATGGTATTGCTGAATGAACTTGGTTTAGAAGTTTGTAAGTAGGAAACTTTACTTGGGTATTTGCTGTAAAATCCCAACAATAAACATTAATTGTGCCTGGTACTGTATAACCAGTCCACGGGGGTAGTGAAAATTCAACAATTAATAAACAATTTGCATTGGCTGAAATTTTTATCTTGCGTGAATTTGAATATAAACCAAGTGAATTTTCTTGCGAAACCTGTTGATAATCAGGAAATAAATCTTGTATACCTAATGTAATTATTTTATTAAAATCCCCATCTAAAAAATCCATTTGGCTAGAATTCGAAGGTGCTTGAATAAATGCACAAGAACTAAAATGCTCAATAGCACTGGAACTCCAATCTATTGGATATAATTGGCTTAATCTTTCAAATGTGTAAACCGGCTTATCCAAGTTATTCAAATCCATTAGTTTTGACCATGGGTATACACAATCTTTATGTTGGTAAAGTGTTGATTCCATTAAAAAATATTTATCCCCCAGTGGAATGATTTTACGAAATTTTTTTAAATTAGTTTGCTTTACCAAGGTTAAATTTTCCAAATCATAAATCCAAACTCCATAATTTGTAAAGTGATAATCTAACCCACCTAAAATTTCTGTTGTCAAAGCTTTTAGTCCAACAAATAAAATTGTGTCCGAATACATAAAAACATCGAGATTAGTAGTTTGGGTATTGGCATACTCGGGTGCCAATTCCAATATATCCAATGGTTGATTTGTATCAAGGTTTTTGATTACCATGTCAACCAAAACTTTTTTAGGTTGATAAGGTTTCCAAACAAGTTTAACAGAAATTATTTCATGGGGATCGGAATTTGAAATTGGTTCTGGTTTAATAACACGGTCTTGTATGCTAACTGAAATAACTTGGTTATTGAATTTAACTAACCTATAGGAACCAGGAACTTCATTATTTGCATTTGGTTTAATTTCATCATGCTCATAAACAATTGAATCTGTCATTGAGATAAATAAAATTTTCAAATTAAGCAAATGGCATTTCAATTATTCTTACACATATACTTGAGACCAAACCAAAGGATAATACCAATCACATAAATAATATTTAACTTGATTTTTAGAGTCGCGAAAAGGCATAAAATCTTGAATATAACTTGTTTGCATTTGGTAGTTTTGAAAATTTACCGGAGCATTTGCTGAAAAATCCCAACAATAAATATTTGCCTGCCCTGTTTTTGCACTATCCTTATCCATTTTATTAAAAGATTTATATTCTAAATACAATAAGCAATTTGCATTAGCATTAATAAATTTATTAATTGGGCAATAATTATTTTCCAATTCAATTGGTTGATAATTTGGAAATAATCCT
>JACCDT011046278.1_pt1 | contig 31302 bp, 42 predicted proteins | sample 7446291 | NCBI WGS metagenome assembly JACCDT01 (sample SAMN15323446, study PRJNA562643) | freshwater metagenome | isolation source: river surface water | place: USA:Blue River Watershed | collected 2017-08-17
ATGCCGTAGCCCTTCACTGAGCGCACGGCCTAACCATTTGCGCTTCGTGCCTAACTGCCAGGCGAAGCGCGCCGAGTCGAGTAAACGACACGCCTAGGAGTACTCCGGCCGCGCGAACGGTAAAGAGTGAGCGCGTAACGTGCGGCGCGAGAGTGGACTCGCGACGGATGCGGTACCTCATAACGTCGAAAGCCCGTCCCTTGGTAGGGTACGGGCTTAGTTAGTCTGGCAGTGAGTGTTAGTGCGGATACACGCGTAGGTGCTCCTCGTGACACGTGTAGGTGTCCTGATTGAACCAAGTAGCGCGATAGATATTGGCCTCCTCTGTTGGCCAGAGAGTTACGTCCTTCACGTTGAAAGACGACGCTACCTTGTGTGCCGCCGCTTCAATCGGGTTACCGCTAGGGTAAAACGTGAGAGTCCAGGCGCCAGCAAGCGCGCTTGATAGCTCATAACGCCTAAAGCCCGGGCCCACGTTGGAACGTGAGAGCCGGGCCAGTAGCGTGGGAGTGAGGGTTAGTTGACGCGGTAGATATAGATCCACTCCCCATCAATCTGTATTTCGTGCTCCGTGCCATCGTAGCTAGAGAGCGAATGACCGCGACCGTCGTACTTGGCGTCCCGCTTCCAAGCATCGCGATCAAAGTATTGGGCTAGCGTGGAGTCTTTGATCTCCTCCAAAATGCAATCGTCGATGTAGCGCTCTAGCTCTTCGTTCCACGCGTGATCAGCCTCTGAATCCGTGAGCACCACATACTCGCCGGGCGCGTCGGTACTCTCATAAATATCGCTGCCGTAGCGACCCTCCGAAATCGTATCCTCGGATACGCCGAGATGCTTTGCCAATGCTGCAACCTTGGGATCTTCTGAGCTCATAACGCCTCAGGCCCGAGGCCCCGGTTTGCCGAGACGAACGGGCTAGATGAGCGTGTGTGGAGTGAGCTACGAAGCGTGATACCAAAACGCGAAACGGTGGCGAGACCCACCTAAAGGCGAGCGACAGAGCCAGCACGGACGCCACGAAAACTCGTTGATTCCCTCGTTCGTCTCACTATCCCAGTTTGCGGATAGGTGAGAGAAGCCCGGCTCAATTGAGAGCGCATCGAATGCGTCCGACACTTCTTTCGCTCGTTCGTCCGACATGCCTGAATAATCGCCGTTCACTTCCGCGATTGTGCAGTCTTCGCAAAACCACACATCACTATATTCGGTGCACATATTCAGCTCCCGAGATAAATGTAGGCCGGACCAGTGGCTGAATTAAAAAACAGTCGCCCGCTAATTGTGCCTCGTTCGCATGCCGCTTCGTACCTGGCGAGGTCTCCCCCGCAGTATTCCTCAAACTCGCGCATATCGGCCGCTGCCTCTTGCCAGACTAGTGCACTCAGCTCGGTATCACTCCACGCGGCGATTTCTTCCGCATCCCATGCGCCATACGCCGCGAAGTGATTGCGCGCATCGTCTCGGTTCGTGTCATTGATGAGCGGCAGACGCGTAGCCAACGCAATGCAATTGCGCCACGTAATCTGGCCCGCTTGATTACCTAGCTCGGCTCGGCTCGCGCTAAGGACTCTGCAATCTTCGCTCATGATCGGCGTGACATCGATTTCACACATGTTGGGCCTCTAACGCCCCTAGCTCGGGCCTGCGGTTTTCCGCAGGGTGCCGAGCGTTAGAGCTGTGTCAGTGACGCCTACGGGTAAAGCAACGTAGCGCCGCGCGGCCCTCGCACTGCCCTTACAAGACCTGCTTTGATTGCCCGGTGTACTGATCGATACCCGTAGCTGAGAGACCCGTGGGGGCCGACGTAGCGCGCTGAGTGCATCATCGCGAGTCCAGGGTTACACGAGACGTAATAGACGACACTTTGCATACAGGGGCCGATTCTCATTTGATGTAACCCTCCTCTTTGAGCGGGATGTAGATCGTCGCGGTAATCCAGACCGCGAGACCCGTAACGAACATGGGCGCCAGTGCTAGGACCGTGAAGGTTTCCGTGTAGCTCATTGTTCGATTACCTTACGTGCTGGACGTCCAGCTGTCAAACATAAATCGACAGAGAGAACTAGGCGGCGTCGTTTTCCTCGTCTGCCTTCGCAGTGCGGCGCACGATTTCGAGCTCTTCTAGGTCGGCTTCATGAAAGCACTCATAGTGACCAAGGGACTTCACCTTGCCCGATGAGTCCTCGCGGTAACCCTCGATAAGCGCGGGCCATTCGCCATTGCCATCGCGAGCCGCGTCAACAGCGGCGTCTAGTGCGGCTTCAGCCTTGGCGTCTACCTCTGCAGACCACACGGCCCACGCAGGGCTTCCCCACGCGGGCGCAGGTGTCTCGGCGATTGTGATAGCCTTGAAGCTGTCACTATCAGAATCGGGCGCGTAAGCCTCGGTATACTCGTCCTTTTCAATCTCAGGCAACGAGTCAATCCACGCTTCGTAAGCGGCCTCGAATCCGCAATCGTCATGGTACGCTTCCACGTGCACGATAACGTGTGCGCCGAACTCGAAACCCGCGGCGAAGAATTTGGAATCCTCGGTTACGTTGCCGGCCTCGTTGAGATACTTCACCTTGTGTCCCTGATAGATGAGCTCAAACGCGCTAGGGTCTGCAATGAACGCGAGCACTTCAGACATTTTCATGATTTGTTCCCCTGTTAGCTGACGTCCTCGTCAGGCACCGCGTCACGGTGCGACCCTCGGGCCCTGCGGCCCTAGGTTTCGGACTAGGTCCAGGCCTTTGGCCTAAGTCATTGATTGCGTTCGCGCCAGTCCTCACGCACCCACCGTGCGAATTCAGACCAACTAGACGCAACGTGCCAATTATCCCCCATCTTCACGTGGACTGAGCCGTCTTTCTGAGGCTCCCACGTGTACCCGAGCAATTTTGCAGTGCCGCACGTGACTGTAACCATCATGCGGTGCGGTGCTTCGTCGGCTTCTTTCTGACTTCCGTATTGCATCGTTCGGTAACCGTACTTGCTGGACGTCCAGCTGGTCAAGTATAAATCGTCAGAGAGTTATGCGGCGTCGCTATCTTCGTCCGCTTTCGCAGTGCGGCGCACGATTTCGAGCTCTTCTAGGTCGGCTTCGTGCATCCACCGAGACCATTGCCCAGGTCCGTACGCCACGGCATGCGCGCAGTTGCGAGCATAGTCAACCGCCCACGATTCGAGCTCGGCGTTTGCGATAGTCATCGCGTCACCTCGGGCCACTCAATCTCGAGAGTGGAGAGCGCGAGACGCATACCCTTTGACAGGTCTGCCTCGTGGCCTGAGAGCGCGTAGAACGCCTCAACCATGGCGATGTCACCAGCCACGGCCGTTGGCTTGTAAGTGTCATCCTGCGCGATGACTTGGCCGTTGACCGTGAGAGTGAGCGTTGCGGCGTTCATAGGTTTGAGCCTTTCAGATTGTAGACGTTGCGAAAACCAGTTCGGCTTCTAGATAGGCGATTTCTTGCTCTCGTGTGCGCCACGGTGGAGGCTCCCCGCCAGTCTGCAGACGAGCAATCTCCTTACGAAGCCAGACTTCGTACTCGCGTTTCTCATCGGGGCTCATGCGACACCTCGAACAATGCGAACCGCATCCGCGTGCGACGTCGCGAGGACCGTAACACCGTCGATCGTGAATTTGGAGAGAATGGGTTTCATGTGTTTCAGCCTTTCTTAGCAGGGCGAACCGTTTGAGCGGTCGTATCGGCCGAACCGATGTAGCGCGTAACCGAAGCGTTATAACGAGCCATTGAGGCCTCTTCCGAGGCAGTGGCCGCAAGCATGCGCGCCGCGAAGTCAGCATATCGAGCGTCATGCTTCTTAGCGGCTTCCGTCATCGCCAGTATGTTGTAGGGCTAAACGTGCTGGACGTCCAGCATTCATTCAAAGAATTCTGAAAATAGTTGGAGTGCGTCACGTACTACACACTGCGTCGGTTTCTTCTCACTGAATGTATCCCCGGAATAGTAGGGTTCGGCGGTACGCCTACTAGATGTAGTGGTGTACGCGCGCATGCCCCTTTGCTGCATCGCAGGCATCACGAGCTCGCACTCGAGTCGATTTGCAGCGTAGGTCTCTCTGAGCGGTATCTTGACCCCTCGTGAGCTCGTCCGATTACCGAATCGAACGTCTTAGTAATTGACGCTTGATTGAATCGCGCGCTCGCGTAGCAGTTCTCGTGCCACCCCGGGCGGGGGTTCTGGCACGCTTCGTGAGCCCCGGCCCCAAAAATACGCGCAGAGCTTCAGAAGATCTGATTACTAAGACGTCACCCATTGACGCCAATGAATTGATTGGTAGATTCAATGCGTGGCAAAGAAGATTCAAAGGGACGTCAATACCGCGGTCGCTTACCTGCGCGTGTCCACGGGCCGGCAGGAGCTCGGGCTCGAGGCCCAGCGCTCAGCGATTGAGGCCTGGGGCCTCGCCCACCGCGTCAATATCGTCGCGTGGTACACGGACGAGGGTGTAAAGGGCTCGACTCCGCTTGAAGAGCGCGAGGGCCTGCTCTCCGCGATGACCGGCTTGGCCGAGTATAACGCGGGTAAACTCCTGATTCTGCGTCGAGATCGCATCGCTCGCGATGCTCTCGTTGCCGGCCTCATTGACCGCGCGGTCGAGAGCTACGGAGCGCAGGTATATTCGATCGACGGAGGCGGCAATGGCCGCTCACCTACTGAAATCTTTACGAAAACTGTCCTCGACGCGTCGAGCCAGCTTGAGCGCGCGATGATTGCCCAACGTACGAAGGCCGCCCTAGCTGCAAAGAAGGCTCGAGGCGAGCGCTTGGGACGGGTTCCGATGAAGGACCTACTCTCGAAAGAAACCCTCGAACTTGTGAAATCCCTTTACGCATCGGGCCTTTACAGCCATGTAAGCCTGGCCGATGAGTTGAACAAGCGCAATATCCCGACTGCCACTGGCAAGGGAAAGTGGTGGTCGCGCACGGTGCGCGAAGTGCTCGTTGCGCAATAGTTACGATGAGTTATGGCACTTAGAAAAGGTCACGGCAGTGGTGCGGGCGTTCCTCGCATCGAGGTGCTTCCTGTAGACGAGCTACCGGACGCTGTACCGGCGCCAGCGGTCACGCTGCAACGGACTGAAAGTGGCAAGATTGCTGATTCGGCAACCGCTAAGGCGCTCGGAGCTCGAGGTGGAGCAGCGAAGGCTCAGAGGGCGCGAATTCTCGGGAGTCTGGGCCTATCAGACCTCGGCGAAGACTCCGAATTCAAGAAGTACGAGCGCGCGTCCGAAGACCTAGTCAAAGCGCAGCTTATCGAGCTGGCGAAGATGGCTGGAGGCACGGTCGGCCCCGACGTGGCGTCCATGATTTGCACGGCTGGGCGGCAGTACGCGGCGAGCGTGTACCTGTTCGACAAGGCCAAAGTGGACGGAAATCCGGCGCTGTTTCATCGTTCTAGCGTCCTCGGCAACGATAGCCGGCAAAACTTTTTAGCTGCTTGGGAGATCGGAATCAAGCAAGCCAAGGCGAGAGCAGAAATGCCCGCCAATTCAGCATTCGATGCCTTTGAAGCAGCCCTCCGCGACCAAAACGCGGACGACACCGCAGAAGACGACTCTAGCGAGTAAAATCTCGCTCGAAACCTACTTTACGAACCCCGCATTCTTCGGCGTCGACTCCGCAGTGCCCGTTCAGCGGGCAAAATGCAGGATTGTTACGGGTGAACCGCTTGGTGCACTCGCCCTCGACCCGACCGTCCTCGAGATGTGCGGGGGCAAGGTGCCGGATTTCCCCGAGCGCCCGCGCGAAGTCCTCGATATTTCGGCCATTCGTATCGGAAAATCGCTCTTTGCGGCCTGCCTCATCTTCTGGCTGACCCAAAACGTTGATTTGAGCGGTACGCGAGACAGCGACATCGTTCGAATCTTCGTCGTCGCGCTCAAGATCGGCGGCACAGAAGCCGTTCTCAAGCACTTGATGGAGCCAATGCTCCATAAGCCGGCGCTGAGGAGCCTTTTAGTCGACGATCCAAAGGATATTTCGCTCGGATCCATCAAAACGAGCGGTTTGCGCATTCGGCAGGCCTCTTCGGGCAAGATCATCGAGGTAATTCCCATCCCGCTCGACCGCGCAGGTGGTTCGGCAGTCTCGGTCTACTGCGCAGGCGTCGTCGTCGACGAATACCCGCGTATGATTGGTGCTGAAGACGGTGTTCGCAACGTCGAACACTTCCACGAGGCCGTTCTCGGACGTCTTTTGCCCGGTGCGGTGTTCTTGGCCACAGGAAGTCCGTGGCAGCCCTACGGGCCTGCCTACGACAACACGGTCAAGTACTTCGGTAAGCCGAGCGAGGACCTCGTTGTCCTTCGAACATCTGCCAAACCCTTCGTCGGCATCGCTCCGGCGTGGACGAAGAAGCCCAAAGCCAAGCTTTGGCCCCATGAACAGCTTGAGAGGCGCAGTCCGCTCGCTTACAAGACGGACTTCCTCGCGGAGTTCGCTGACGGCGAGGAGGCGGTGTTCCCCGCGCAGGCCATCGAGGATGCGTGGAAGCACAAACGCGCCGAGAAGGCGAACTACGGGCGGCCTGCAATCTTCGCTGACCCTTCGGCGCTGCGGCACGACTACTGGGCCGCGATGGTTGGTGGCTGGGTTCACCCCGTAGCTGGGCCCGAAGACATCTACGAGACCGAGTTCCTTGGCCCTGAGATTACGCCAGGTCGCGGACAAGTATTGCCTGGACGCGGCGGCTGGATTCGAATTCTCGAAGACAAGCACGGGAACCCTATCCCTCGACGTGACGGCAAGGGTTTGAGGCCTTGGTTTGAAGTTTACGACATTGTTTCTTGGAATAAAGCTTCGGGTGCTCGCGGTCTTGATTTGGTTCGAGCAGTTGGGACTCTCGGCCGAAGATACGGCTGCGCTGATTTCATTTGGGATGGGTATGAAGGGTTGATGCTCGGAGACCTGGTTCGACGAGAAGATCTCCGACCAGTCATCCTCCCCTGGCAGAACGCTCGAAAGACCGAAGCTGTCGACCACCTGAGAACGCTTTTCGTCGAACGTCGTGTGCACCTCCCTCAACACGATATGTTGAAGCAGGAGCTGCAGCGTTTTCGCGCGAGAGCAACGCCAGGCGGAGCATTTCAATATGTCGTGGCTGGCGGGTCTGGCCACGGCGACCACGCTAGTTGTTTGACGCTCGCATCTCGGGCAGACCTTGACGGCTACGTAGATCGCAGCCCAACAAAGGGCGCAAGTATTCGTCACGAAGTTCCGGATTGGGATGACTCAAGCGAAAACCTGTACGACGTGCAATACTGAAAAGAGCCTTTCAAGCTTTTCTCGGTCTGCCACAGGCAAACACGGGCATCGCGCAGCGTGCAAAGCATGCGAGAGCAAGTCTGCAGTAGCCTGGGCGAAGAAGAACAAGGAGAAGAAACGAGCCTCGTCGCGTCGCTACTACTCCAAGAATGCAGCCAAAGCTCAGGCTTATAGCGGCGTCAACGCTTGGCACAAGCGGCTGTTGAAGAACGCGGCAAACAGTAGCGTACAACGCAATCTGGAGCCGTTGACGATAGACGAGGCCTGGATTCTCGAGCAGCCAAGGGTTTGCCCGTACACCGGGTTAGACCTGATTCCGTCGCCGACCAAGAGTCTTTGGCAACCGTCGCTTGATCGAATCGACAACGCGAAAGGCTACACACCAGAAAACACAAGGCTCACCAGTCTTGCGTGGAATCTGATGCGTAACGACGTCTCAATCGAACAGGCTTTGAGCTGCATCTCGCATCTCAGAGCCCAAGTGTCTTCCTAGACAGAGCACGAAGAAGGATTCGCGTACTAGCGCGGGCCGCTTCGTGCATGGCCACCCGCTTGGCCGGTTCAATGTGTCCGCGGCACATTGACGAGCGCTGGATCAGCGCGTGCGGAGCTCTTTGGATGGGTAGCTCAGAGGTTAGAGCAGTGGCCTGTTAGACCAACGCGCGAAGGTTCAACTCCTTCCCCATTCGCGACGCCGAAGACGAACAGCGGCAGGAGTGAGTGCGGAGTTCAGTGAGGCAATGAGCTGAAGGTTTTTGCTGTTTCCCTTCAGGTAGCCAACGAACTGATCACGCAATCGCACACTCCACATTAGCCCAAAGGTAGAGGCAGCCCGATACAAAGGGCACTCAGTGGCCGGTTCGAATCCGCCATGTGGACCATTGCCAATCAATGCAAGACAAGACTCCGGGCCTGAAAGAGGCTCAAGCCATTCTCGAGAAGTACCTCTCTGCCCGTGCGAAAGCACTTGCGAGTTTGGAGAGGTACGTCGAGGGCACGCAGTACGACGGGTTGCCGGACTTCTTCACTGACAAGAAGCCGCTATGGGAGCGTGCGCCTTGCATCGTATACCCCATTGTCAAAGCGGCCATTGATTCAAACAGTGATTTGCTCCTCGGTGAGGGCCGATTCCCCGCAGCTCGCGTGGACGGTTTATCCGGCGACGAAGCCGACGAGTTCGAGAAGGCTGTCGCGAAGGTCACGCAGCAATCGCGCCTGAAGGCAGCTGCACGCGAGGTTTTCGCAGCAGGGCAAGGGTGTGGCTCCGCGTGCGCGGTCTTCGGCATCCGCGGCAACCGTCTCTTCATCGATACCCTGCTCGCGCGATGGTGCAAGCCGACCCTCAGCGTGGACGGTTCGGTCCTCTCGGTTGAGGTGAGGTACCCGTACCTTGCGATCAAGGAGACTGCGGACGGAGAGAAGTGGGTCTGCAAGCTCTATCGTCGGACGATCGACGCAGTCTCCGACATCACGTACGCGCCTGTTGAAGGGCGCGAGGACGGCAAAGAGCCGACGTGGACGGAGGAGACCGTCATCAAGCACGAACTCGGCTTCTGCCCGGTCGTGTGGTTCGCGCACCTGAAGGGATGCGCGGCGGTCAACGACTTCGACGGTCGCGCGATTCACGAGCACCTTACCGACGAGATTCGAGCGCACGACTTCGCGCTCTCCCAGCGTCACCGCGCGGCCCTCTACGCAGGTGACCCGCAGTGGACGGAGATCGGTGTCGAGCCGGGGTACAACCCGACAGGCAACGGAGGGCGCAAGGCAGAAGTGCCGGCGTCAACGTACGGTCGACCGGGCGAAGCGATTACAGGGGGGTGGGTTTCTGAGAGCTCGGGCCAGACGAAGGCTCGAAAGAAGAGCCCAGGTACGGTCTGGCAATACGCAGGCAAGAACCCTGACGTCAAAGTTCAGCTTCACACGCTGCCTGGCGATGCGCTCACCGCGCTCGACAACCACGCGCGAGACCTTCGAGGCAAGATTGCCGAGTCCCTCGGCGTCGTCTTCCTAGATCTCGAGGCATTGCCGAATGAGAGTCGTCTCAGCGGACGAGCGCTCGAGTCGGCGAAGTCGAGGCAGCTCGACCGCGTGAACTACTACCGCTCGGACTTCGGCGACAAGTTCATTCTCCCTGCGCTCGGGATGCTTCTTCGCATCGCTATTGAGACCGGGCTGAAGATTGACGGGCTCGAGGCCATCAAGGCCGTCGTGAAGGACACGAAATCGTGGTCCTGGCACGCTCCTTCGGTCGATCTCATATGGGGCGACTACTTCAAACCAAACGGTGAAGAAGAGGAGCTACTCATGCGCGCTGCCAAAGAAGCCAAAGAGGCAGGCATCGCGACCACGAAGGTTCTTGTCGAAAAACTTCGAAGTGTTCTCGGTATCCGCGACGTCGAGTCCTATCTCGTCGAGCTGAAGGCCGAACAAGAAGAGGTTGTGAAGCAAGAGCAAGACAACGTGCTCGCGCAGATCAAAGCCCAAGGCGAGGCGAAGCCCGCACCAGCAGGACCTAAGAAATGAAGAGATGCATGATTTGTGGCTGGGAGGATGCTGAGGGTTCGGCGTTCACGTGCCCGGCCTGCGGTGAAGCCTCCTGGCTCCCGCTCGAGGCGGCACCCGCGGTTGCGGCGACGGTGAAATCAGAGCCCGTTGAACCACTCGTGATTCTCAGTGAGATGAACGGCGATGCCGTCGAAGTGGCGCCTGCGAAGCGCGGCCCCGGCCGTCCAAGGAAGCAGCAATGAGAGTAAAAGAAGCCTCACTCGTGGTGGCGGCAACGTCACCCGCGGCAGCCTCGACGACTGCTGTAGGTGGCACGTTCAAGGGAGCGAACCTCACGAGAGGTAGTCTCTTCGTCATTGACGCAGCGCTGTTCGGTGGAACGGGCGGAACTCTCGACGTCTACCTTCAACGAAAGGTAGCAACGGACACGTGGCGGGACTGGATTCACTTCCCTCAGCTCGCAGCTGCGACGGCAAAGAAGTACACCGTCACCGTCACGGGTGAAGGGACTTCGATTGTTGAGGTCGGAGCGGGCACCGACTCCACGCCAGCAGTTGCGATTACGGCAAACACCGTCGTGAACGTCCTGCCAGGTGGAGATGTTCGTGTCGTGTTCGTGAGTGGTACTGGCGTGTCTGTCGGCGCGCTGAACACCGTCACGATTACTCCTTACGTGGATATGGCCTGATGTCAGGGCCTATGCAGTGGACGGCGAACGGGCTCATCCCTGCCGGCACGATGCCGAGGTCTGGCGGTGAGCAACCCGGCGCTGTACTCGAAGAGAAACCCGCCGCTCAGTTCACCCAAACGTTCGCGTTGAAGACGCCTTCAACGCTGAACCACCCTGAACTGAAGCCTAAGAATGTCGTCGCGCTCGCGAAAGCGAGATTGCGTGAAGTGAAGGCGGAGCTGAAGAAGCTCAAGGCCCTCGAAAAAGAAAAGGGCGAGCTCGAACGCCTGATCGCTGCTGCGGAGAACAAGCCGCAGAAGTCGAACCTTCGAGAGATCAAACGACCGGCGTAACGCCGGCTTGGAGAGAATATGGCTGTTGCTGCTGGAACTATTACGGGTGTCACGCTCCTTCGTTCGAAGGCTGGTGGAGGTCGCAAGGTTTACCTTCTGACTGTCGACTTTCAGGCGATGGCGTCGGGTGCGGCGGATACTGCGTCCGTCTCTGCTGTCGGCGCGACCATCCTTGCTCACACGCGTAACGGCAAGACCGTGACGCTTCGAGGCGCGATCCCGATTGCGCCGGGCAAGGACACGAACATGCAGGATGTCTACTTCACGGGTACTGCAGTTCAGGCTGCGGCCGTGTCGAGCGACGCTCTTACGGGTCAGCTCTCTGCGGCTGACGGCACCGAGCTCACGTCTTCGACGGCGAGTAAGGGCGTCGAGATCGCTGTCATCGTTGACGAAGCCTGAGTCTTAGAACTCAGTACATAAGAGACCGCTCTAGCGGTCAATCCATTTACGTGACGCCTACGGTCAAAGGGCGAGAGGAAAGACCTAATGAGTGCGAACGATACGACCGTCGTGGTCGAAGGGACGAGTGTTGTCATTGATCCTCCGAATCCGCAATCACCCGCTGCCACACCGGCTGCAAAGACGGCGGCTGCGCCTGGAGATGAGCCTACTTGGCTTGCTCCTCGCCTTGAGCGAGAGCGCGCAAAGGTATTGAAGGATCTAGGGATTGACTCGTTCGACGACGCCAAGAAGGCAGTCGACACGGCCAAGGCCGCTGCAGAAGCTCAGAAGTCCGACGCGCATAAGCGCGGCGAGCTTGAAAGCACACTGAAGACGGAGCGCGCTGAAAAGCAGGCTCTGACGGAGGCTCTGGGCTCGTACGCAAAGTCTCAGCTGAGTGCGCTGACCGAGGATCAGCGCAATGCCGTTGCGGCACTCGCTGGCGAAGACCCTGCGAAGCAACTGAAAACGATTGAAGCGCTTCGGCCCACCTGGGCTGGCGCCGCGGCATCTGCCGCAACTGTTGAGAAGACGCCGAAGGATACGGCGCCGGCTCCTGCAGCGCCGAAGGACGGAAACACCTCAACGCCGCCCGACGCAAAGGCCATTTACGAAGACCTCCTGAAGACGAACCCAATCGTGGCGTCTCGTTATGCACTCGAGAATGGCGTCTTCAAAACCAAATAACAGCCGCGGGTCAATTGCCCGTGGGAGCACCACAGGGTGATTTATAAATGAGTATTTCTCGCATTTCGCTTCCCGAGAACTTCGTGGACGTCACTTCGGCCAAGCTGCTCGCGCAGCCCGAGCCGCAGTACGTGTTCGCGTCTCTCTTTCTTTCGGCCATCGGCGCTTCGCTGCCGATCCCGTCGAACATCGGCCTCGACGGTCGCCAGCCGCCAAGCGCAGGCTCTGCGTACCCTTCGGCGAACAAGGACACTCTCCGACTCGCGAGCGAGCTCCCGGGGTCCCTCTTCGCGCTCGGGATCGACTTCGGCAAGACGTCTGGCAGCACGGTCCGTGTGAATCGGCCTGCGTTCGCGGACACGACCTACACCGCGGACTCGCGGAAGGTTGCTACGGGGCAGACGATCTCGACGACTCCGATCACGATCGGGTCCGAGCAGACGCACCTCGTGCTTGAGCGTTACGCAGGTCCGTACGACCAGGCGAACAGCCGAGTCGCGCCGTACGCGATTGAGTCGTTCGACGCGAACATGGGCCTGATCTCTGCGGCGAGCATGGTCGGTTCGCACCTCTCGCGGGACTTCCACAAGTTCCTCGATGGCGTGCACGTCTCGCTCGGTAACGGCGGAACGGCGATCTACCCCGAGGGTATGTCGGCTGACAACGACGCGACCACGGACGGTTCGTTCCCGCTCACGGTCGAGCAGCTGTCGCGCACCGAGCAGCTCATGGACGAGGCGAGCCTCCCCAAGCTCGCGGATGGCAAGCGGGTGTTCGTTTGCACTGCCAAGCAGTGGAAGCAGCTGAAGCACGATCCGGAGTACGCGGCGAACTCGCACGAGCACCCCGAGTTCAACATCCTCTTCACCAGCTACAAGTCGACGGTCGGCGGGTTCCACGTCTTCGTCAGCGAGTCGCTGAGCAAGACGGCGAACAGCTCGACGGTTGCGGTGCACAAGGGTATCGCCCTCGCGCCGGGCGGATTCATGGGCGGCATGGGTCGCGCTCCTCGGGTTGCGAGCTCGACGGATGACAACTACGGCGAGACGGCGAAGGCAGTCTGGATTGCGGACCTTGCGTTCGGCATCGCGGACTCGCGCTTCTTCCGTTCCGTGCGTTCGGCCTGATTAGGCCGCGCTGGGGCGTGCTTGGTGCGCGCCCCAGTGTCTGACTTTGGAAGTCCCAAATAAGAAAGAATACAGATGCCTCTTCGATATGCTGCGCTCTCTGCGAGCGGTACTTTTGACGGCCTGACGGCCACCACGGTCGGCGGTAATGCCGTTGACATGGGCGACAACGCTCGTCAGAAGGTGCGAAACCTCTCTGCGCTTGTGACGGTCGATGCCGAGACTACGTCGCTGACCTTCACGGGTAAGTGGCAGGTCTCCAACGACGGTTCAACCTGGGTTGATGTTGCAAACGGCTCGCAGAACGCTGCGGGTGTTGTGCTCGCCACGGGCACGGGTGGTGCGGATGCTGCGGTTGCCAAGGCATACCCGGCACCGGAATCGGCCTACGGCTGGCGCAAGGCTCGGTTCGCGCTGACCAACGCAGGCGCTGCGGGTACGACCTCTGACACCTACACAATCGCTTACTGCTTCCGCGCGGGTCCCTGACCTAGAAAGGTCGGTGACACGTGGCTCTTCTGACTAGCGAAATTACCAGAATCAAGGCCGAACTCGGATATCCGCTGTTGTCTGTCAATGCGGAGCCGATAATCGGAATTCACGCGGTCTTTGAGCAGATTATCCAACCGTACACGCTGAGTGGCGCTACGACGACGTCTGCTACGACCGTAGAAGCCGTCTCGACGCCAACGCCAGTCGCTCTTGTTCTTACGGCTGCAACGGGCTTCGTGCCTGGATCGGTCGTCGTTGTTGACGTGGACTCGAGACAGGAACGCGCGACGATTCAGTCGAGCGTCGGTTCGTCGATCACGGTTCAACTCTCCTTGCCGCACACGGGAACCTTCCCTGTCACCGCGGAAGGCGGAGAGAGCATCATTCGAGAGATCCTTTTGGAGCTCCGAAAACTTGCTCAAGGCATGAACGGAGCGCAAAGCGTGATGGCGTCACTTCAATCCCGTTTGGGGTTGAAGAAGGTGGACGAGGTTGAGTTCTTCGGCGGCGGCAACACGCTCGCTGCACAAGGTCTCGACCCCATGTCACAGACGTTGCAGCTTCGAGAGTACTGGCGTGACGAGCTCGCTCGTTGCCTCGGCATCCCTCGACTGAACTCTAAGTCTGCGGCAGGCGGCTCTGAGATTGGGGTGTATTGATGACAACGCTGCGCGACTCGCTCCTGCCTGTCATTCAGCGCTTCCGCAACCTCTCGGTCGAGTTTGGTGTTCGACAGTACCAGGTGTGGCTCCGAAAGACCGTTTGGTCCGGAGCCCGCGTAGGTCACGGCACGCCTACGACAACTGACACATATCTCGGAAAACCGAAGTTTCGTTCGGTAAGCTCGAAGGACGTCATCATCGGCTCGGTGATGAGTGAGCAGCGGTTCGAGGTCGGACCTTTCACCCCTGCCCATTCGCAACCATCGTCAACTCCGGACACCGTCTCTGTCGATCCGGAGGATCTGAACCCAGACCAGACCGGAGTGCCGACTGAGATTCACTTCGTCGTGAAGGGCCCAGGCTTTCCAACGGAAGGCGCACTCTTCAAGCGCGTGACGGACAGTGTTGAGCGAGCGTTTCGGTACACCGTGACGATCGAAGCGATTGGACGTAAAGCGTGAGTGTAAACGTCGACGCTTTCGATACTATCAATGACGTTCGGCGCGTCGGCTCTGATGTCCTAGCGGCGATAACGCAGGGCCTCAGTAAGCTAGCCACGTACGCAGCGAACCAAGCACGACAGACCACGAGCTTCGAGGACCGAAGTGGAAAGCTCCGCGGGAGTATTCGTCGAGGCGAAAAGAGCAAGTGGGCGTTCTTCGTCAAAGCAGGAGGGCGCCCGGCACCCTACGCGCAGTGGATTGAAGCAGGGGCGAAGCCTCACGAGATCAAAGCGCGGCGTCGGAAGTTCCTACGGTTTGAAGTAGGGGGCGTCGTGCAGTTCAGAAAGCGCGTCTTTCATCCTGGGAACAAGCCGAGGCGGTTCATGGAATCGGCTCGGAATGACGCTGAGGCCGCTGCGTTGCGGTTCATTGAGCCCGAGATCAACGCCGCGATGCGGTAGCACATGGCAGAAGCACAAGAGTTCTACACAGGCGGCACAGACTTACCGCTGACGTCGAGCACAGCGAACTCGCTGCTGAGAGACGCAGACCCGGCCATCTACTACGCGCTCGAGTTCTACGCTCAGATCCTCAACACGCACCTTGGTGCGCGACTCGTTGCGGAGGCTACAGCAGTCGGCGCGGCGCAGATTGCGTCCGCAGTGGCGGAGACGATCCCCATCGACCCTGAGCAGTATCTGACCGAGGAGCACCTTCGGTTTCCGATGCTGACGCTGCATCGAGAAGCAACGTCCTACAAGTTTCTGACGAAGCGAAGGATGGCGACGCACAGGCTGAAGCTGGCCTACGTTCTCCCTCCGCTGAAGCCAGCCGAGGCAGAGCGACTACTCCCGATTCTACATCTCGTCGGGAACCTCATCGACCAAAAGACCGTCCAGGGCTTGGACCCCGGGTACACACCCTCTGCCCCTACGGGGACTGCTGGTGAATTCGTCTGGTCTCGAGCAGGTGTGGCGAAGGTCGAAGTGAAGGACAGCACGACGGGCGCTTTTCAGATCTCGTCGGACATCTTCTTCCCAGCAATCGTCATGACGATCGAGATGTGGGAACTCGCGGACGCGGACTTCCGCAACAACGACACCGATAACGGCGGCACTAGCGCGTATTCCGAGCTGGAAAGCACCGACGTTCAAATCGATCTTCGACAAGACTCGGACGACACCGTCCTCGAGAGCTTCGTCGAGTTCAATCTAGAAAATACCTAACGCGCACGCCGCGCGAGGAGTTCATATGTCAGACAGTAAGGCCCGCGTGCGCGCACGTGGAACGGCCCTTTGTCCGGACTTTGCCGCGATGGAGCGGGGCGTTCGGAAGATGATTGGTCGTAGTTTCAAAGAAGTTTCCCCTGGCCAGTGGGGCTGGGTTCCTGTCGAACACGACGAGGAAGTTGAGAAGTGTCGCGAAATTGCGTTCGCGATTGCAGAGGGTGATCTCTACGCGGCCGACGAGGAAACCGCGCAATGGGCGTCTTCTGTTACCCGCAAGTCGGTTTCCGCGTTCGGGGGTGAGTAATGGCTGGCGATATTGTTCTTGCAGGTATTGCTGCGAATGACCCGACGCCGAACCCTGCAATCATCGAAGTAAACTTCGCGCAGGGGTCGTCTGGCGGAGACTCGAGCGAGTACGAGATTCTTCTGCTCGGTAACAAGTCCACGGACGGCTCTGCGACTGCGGACACGGTCATTTACGGGCCGGACTCCGAAGTCCAGATGCAGACTGAAGCGGATGTGATCTCGCTCTTCGGACCGGGCTCGGAGCTCCACCGTATGTGGCTCAAGGTCAACAAGGTCAACAAGTCGACGAGGGTGCGAGCTCTCGCGGTTACGGCATCGGCTGGAACCGCAGCGAGCGGCACGATTGTCCTCGCAACTGCGGCTACGGCTAACGGTGCGATTCGCGTGTGGGTCGGTGATGAGTTCGTCGACACCTCGGTCGCGAGCGGCGACGCGGTTGACACGATCGGTGCAGCTGTTGCAGCGAGCATCAACACGAAGACCCACTGGCCGGTCACTGCTGCGTACAACTCGAGCACGGACACGGTCACTCTCACCGCGAAGGTGAAGGGGCCGCGCGGAAACGAGATCCGTTTCCAGGCTGCGACTGTCGGTTCTATCGGGACGACCCTCACGGGCGGCGCGACGGACACGGCGCTCACGAGCGGAGCAACGGCGGACGACAACACCGCAGCTCTCGCAACCATCCTGGCTGATCGATACTTCTACATCGTCTCCGCAGCGAGCGATGCGACGCAGCTCGGAGCCCTCGTCACCCAGGTGAACCTCCAAGCGGGAGCTTCCACGGGCATTCGACAGGGCGTCTTCGCTGGTTTCACGGGCTCGCTCGCGAACGGCATCACGCTCGCCACAGGTCGCAACGCAGCTCGTTGTGAAATCGCGTGGCAGAAGACCAGCGACTGGACCGGCGCAGAGCTCGCGGCGAACGATGCAGCCATCTTCGCGCTCCTCGAGACGAAGCCGAAGCCCCGAACGAACTACTGTAACTTCGGCTCGCGTGCTGCGGACCAGGACCTCTGGTTGGTGCCTGCACCGCGGGACGCGTCGGCGCATCCAACTGCCGCGGACATCAAGAGCGCGCTCAACAACGGCCTCTCGCCGATTGCGGTCACTCGAAAGGGTGGACGTACGCGACTGGTGAACCGAGTCACGACTCGTTCGCTGAACGGCGCGCTGCAGGACTACCGTATCCGTCCGGCGCACAAGCGGACCATCTGCGATTTCTTCGCCGACGATCTCGGCGCGGTCATCAACGAGCGCTTCGGTAGCTCCAAGATCGGCGACGACGTCCCGAACGGCACGCCTCCTCTCGGACCGGAGTTCGTCACCCCCGACCGGATGAAGGGCGCTGTCGTCGGCGTGATCAACACGTTCGACTCGAACGGGAACTGGGACCCTGCCGGCGCAGTGCGCATGAAGGAAGGCCTCCTCGTCCAGCGTCAGGTCAGCAATCGAGCTCGAATGGGCGTGCGCATCAACGCAGAGCCTGTCGAGAACTTCGAGCAGGGGTTGATCCAGATCAACCAGGTTGCGTGAGGTTCATTGCGTTGCTCGCGTGCGCTGTCTTTATGACGGCGTGCGCGGGTTTCGTACCCCCTCAGCCGACTGACACGAGATGCGACCGGCTGTTCTATGTTTCGCGTGCGTTCACCGCAACGGAGCAAGCAGCTCTCACACGAGCCACGACTCGCTGGAATGAGATTGCGTCAGAGAAGTTCTGCACGCAGGTAGTGAGTGAAGCTCAAGAGCGACACTGGATCTACCGCATCCCGTACAAGGGGCCGACGTGGCAAGAGATCTCGGACAGACTCAAAGGGGCCGACGTGCTCGGCGTCTACTACGGGACAACCGATCGTATCGGCATTGTTGACGGCATGAACGACGGGCTGTTTGAACTGGTGGCCCTTCACGAGCTCGGGCATGCGCACGGACTAGACCACACGGCGAGGCCGGCGATCATGCACGGCGCGTCCGGCACTACTGCTGATTTTACACCAATCGACCTGGCTGAATGCCGAAGGGTCTTGGCGTGCGTTGCGGACGAATCGCAACAAGAGGAAGACTCAAATGGCGGCCACTGAACCGCAACTATATACAGTCATTTACGTACTGGCGAACTCCTCGCTCTTGAGTGAAGAGTCGGCAGTCGATGTCAAGCGAACGACCGGTTCCACTCCGTCGAAGACGGTTGCAAAGGGGTACGCGGGCGAGACGCCTGGCGCTCCGATGACGGAGCTGCAGGTCTCGAACATGGTCCCTGCAGCCGGCATGGAGTTCGACGCTGGTGATTTCATGGCGACGATGAAGCTCATTGAGATGGGCCTGCTCTCTCACGGGAAGCAGCTCACGTTCAAGGGTTTCATTGTCGAGGATAGTTTCAAACACGCTGCCAGCGGCGACGCTGGATACGACTTCTCGGTCCGCGGAGTGTTTGGGACGTGGGAGTGATTTAGTTTATGCGCGCACCGCAGCCGCCTGTTCGACCCACTAAGCAGGTCGAACCGCAGAAAGAAGCACCGAAGGAAGAGGAGCAGGGTAGTGACCTCTGGCACCTCCTTCTTTCTGTCCCCCGCCCGAAGCGAAACGTTCCGCTTCCTCGCAATCTCCCGGGCACCGACGTCTCTATCGGGGACGTGGCCGTCTGGCCGCTTACGCACGGAGAGCTCATCGAGTCGAACGCGGCTGCGGAGCAGCGCATCAAGTCCCTCTTCAAGGACGAGCAGAAGAAGGACGAGCTGAACCTCGGCTACAATCACTCGTTCGCAAACGAGCTGGCTGTTCAGCATCTCTGGCGCGCGTGTCGCGACCCGAACAACACAGAGAAGCCGGCGTTCCCGTCGCCGAAGGCGATGAGCCTCAAGCTGACGGGCGACGAGATCGGCGTCCTCTACAACTCGTTCCTTGTTGTTCAGAGTGAGCTCGGGCCGATTACGGCCACGATGAGCGACGAAGAGTATGAAGCGTGGGTTCGGCGGATTGCGGAGTCAGGGTCGGCAGACCCTTTCGTTTCGCTCTCGCTGGATCTGCAGATGACCCTAGTACGTTCTTTGGCGTGCCAGCTGTACGCCTACTGGACGGACACATCCTCGCCTGGGTCAGTGCAAGAAGAAGTCATCTCAACGCCGTCCAGCGAGAGCGAGACAAGCAATCAAAGTGACGAGAGCGAGCAGTAGAGACTTTGCTGTAGACGGCGAAACGTTCAGGGTGTGCCGTACTTGTAAGATATCAGAGCTGCGTGTCTCTGCGTTTGCTAAGTCCAAGTCGGCACCCGACGGGTTCAAGACAGAGTGCAAAGCGTGTGAAGCTCGCTACAGATCTGCAAATAAGAGCCTGATAAGGGCCGCTAACCAAAGGTACCGAAGCAAGATTCAGCTTAGTCCTGAATTGCAAAATCGGGAACGGACAGCGAAGAGACTGCGAGCTCGAAAGTACTATCGTCAAGACCCGACGAAGTTCAGAGAGCGAGCTCTCGCGTACTCTAGGACAGAGCGAGGTCGAGTCGTACGAGGCGAGTATCGGGCTCGAGAGAAGAAGCGACTCGCGAAACTGGCGCGAAAGTACTACTGGCAGAATCGCGAGCAAGGTCTGGCGATTGCCAGAAAATGGCGTGAAGCCAACAAGGATGTAGTAGTTGCGGCGGCTGCGTTGCGGCGCGCGAGGTTGAAGCAGGCAGCCATTCAACAAGTCTCGGCGCAGATGCTTCGTGAGCGAGCTGCAGTCTTCGGGCACGTGTGTGCGTACTGTGAAGGCCCTCACGAGCATTGGGATCATGTGATTCCAATCGCGAGGGGTGGGAAGCACTGTTTGGCAAACCTCAGGCCAGCGTGCAGTCGTTGTAATCTGAGTAAGAACGCTAAGCCGCTCAACGAGTGGCTAGCGATGAAGAAGGCAGCGTAAGCCATGGCGATTGCGCCGGTAGTAATTTCCTTCTTGGCCCAGGGAATTCCTCAAGTACAACAGGCCTTCAAGTCTATCCAAGATGCAGCAATCCGCGCAGAGAAAGCTCAGACAGCTGAAGCTACTCAAGCAGGGCGCAAGCGCGTGTCTGCAGCCCACCAGGAGGCTCGCGAGAAGATTGCAGCCTACAAGTTCGCGGACCGCGAACACAGCAAGGCAATCAAGCACGGTGTAAGGGAAGCAGAGAAGGCCGCAAAGGACGAAGTCCGGGCTGCGAAAGACGCAGCGAAAGAGGTCGCAAGAGCCGAGAGGGATAAGACTCGGAGCCTCAAGCAAGCTGAGAGCGAGCGAACGCAGATCATCAAGGATCGCATCAGTCGCACGCAACAAGCAGAGCGAGACCTCGATCGATGGCAGCGTAGGACGCAACAGCAACAAGCGAGAGAGTTGCGCGACGCTCGACAAGTGAGCAACGAGCACAATAGGGTCAACCGAGCTCGAGGTCGTGTAGCTGAAGCTGTTCTTGGTGCTGGTGCCCGTGGTGTTATGTCCGGGCTGGGTCGCGCGACTCAGATGGGCATCGGGCTAGCAACCACGGCTGCGCAGCTTGGCGGCGGTTTCTCACTTGCGGACTCAGCTGCGCGAGCAGGCGGGTTGGACTTGAGCGCCCGCCAACTGATGAACAGCGCGAAGGACACGGGAGGCCTGAGTCTGAGCCAGATCACGGGCAAGGCTCGAGGTGCGTCGGTTTCAACGGGTCTCGAAGCTGAGGACCTCGTCCACGCAACGAGAGCCTATGTTGCCAAGTCGGCTGACTTCGGAGGCGGCATGGAGAACATGGAGTTCTTCGGCAAGGTCGCGAAGTCGTCGAACACGCCCGTCGAGGATGTGGCGAGGGCTGCAGGCATTATGCGCGTGCAGAACAAGACTCTCAGCCCCACTGACATGAAGCAGATGGTCCTCGACATGATCGCCCAAGGTAAAGAGGGCAGTGTTGAGATCGAGGACCTCGCTGTGATGGCCGGCAAGGCAACGCGAACGTCCGCGGCTTACGCAGGAACTCAGACAGACACGCAGCGAAGGCTTCTTGGCCTTACGCAGATCGCGATGCGTACGTCGGGGAAGGACCCTGCTGAAGCCGCCACCGTTCTCAGCAACATCTCCTCAGACGCTATGAAGCACTCGAAAGATGTGAGTAAGGTACTCGGTAAGGACTTCCTCAACAAGAGAGGTCAGATTACGTCGACGCCCGAGGACTTCATTGCGGACGTGATGTCTGCAACAGACGGCAATCTGCAAAAGATTCAAAAAATGGGCTTCACTCAGCGAAGCCAGAAGATGTTTCAAGCCCTTGCTCCCACCTTCAACCAAGCAGGTGGAGGGGCAGCGGGGCGCAAAGCAATCCTTGACGATATGCACCAGGTCACGAACGCGACCTACACGCAAGGGCAGGTCGACAAAGACCTGGCGAACATCCTCGACGCCCCTAGCGAGCAGATGGCATCTGCAATGCGTGAACTGAGGGATGCAGCTGGCGAGCAGCTTCTACCTGTGTTCAAGGATATGATCCCTGTTCTCAAGGATCTTATCCCTGTACTCGTAGACGCGGCGAAAGTCGGTATCCCCGCGTTTGCGGAGTTGATGAAGAGTATTGCGGAGTTCGTAAGCGCCAACAAGGGCATCATCACCTCACTGGCTGCAAACCCGGTCGGAACGCTTGTCGCGTTCGAGATCACGAAATCGTTCGCAGCTGCTGGTCTGCCGGCCATTATTCGCGGGCTCTTTTCAGGCGCGGCGGGCGGAGTTTCTGTAAGCGGTGCCGCGGGCGGCCTGATGAAGGCCGCAGGGGCTAGCGTCGGAGCGACGACAGCTGCAGGTGTCGGGCTTGCTGCCGGCACCGGTGTTGCTGCAGGTGCTCTCGTTGGCGGTCTCATTTACAACAAGGGTACGAAGTACGCAGACGGAGTGATGAACGCGGATGATCTTGCGGCCCGTGTTCGTGCGTGGGGTCAAGGCGACCACGAACGCGGCCTGTCGCCCGAGTACGCTAAGGGCCAACTGGCCGCTGCCAACGCGCGACTCAGTAAGACAGGCGCGTTCGATCAGGCTGGCAACGTTATCGCTAGCCCCTTCGTCGATTCTGCCAACAAGAACTACGCGCAGTACCAGAATGACAACGCGCTAGTCGATCATTCAGACCTGAAGAAGGCCATTGAGGAAGCTGCAGCCGCAGGCATTCGCGAAGGCGTCGCAACAGGCATGAAGGCGTGGTCGGCGAGCAACACCGGCACCAACGGCGCAGGTCGCTGGCACTCGATGCTGGATAGGTAAAGAAGATGGCTGGTGAGTTTGCGGACATGCTCCCCTTCGCGTGGAGGGGAGTGCACTATCCTGTTACCCGAATCGCAATCTCACTCGCTCATGACCTTGTTGAACACAAGTACTGGGGCGTGAACGGTGCCCGTGTCGAGGACACGGGCATCGCAGCGGTTCGCATCACGGCAGTCATTCCGATTGCCAACTCAATCTTCCCAGGGAAGAAGGAGAAGTGGGAGGCTGGGGCTCTATACCCTAACGCTCTCCGTGCGTTCATCATCGATTTCGGGAAGCGTGAGACGGGCTACGTCCAGCATCCAGAGCTTGGTGAGATTGCCTGCAAGCCTGAGCGTCTCGAGTTCGAGCTCGCGGGCGAACGTCAGGACTGCACGGAGATTCACGCGTCCTGGGTCGAGACTCTGGATGAAGAGTTCGTTCATCGCATCAGAGTCTCCGAGCATTCGGACATGGAGCTCGCTATCGGGGACTTGGAGAAGAGCGGAGAGTCGCTGAAGAAGCTCGTCCCGCTGCTGCCTCAGTTTGAGTATGACCTCGAAAGCCTCGGGCGTGCACTCACGGCTCCTGTCGACATGATTTCGACGCTGCAGTACCGCTCTGCCGGCTTCGTCAATAGAATCATCTACCAAGCCCACAGGCTCGAAGTTGCTATCAACCGAGCTACCGTAGACCCGAGGTCGCGATACACGCAGCTTCGCCCGTTCGGCACGGACCTCAAGTTTCTCAATCCGCAGCGCCCGCCGAAGGCTCCACAATCGCAGGCACTCACGTGGGCTGCAACGGAGTCCATTCAGCAGATCAAAGCATCTGCCTTCGCCATGCGGAACAAGATGCTCGCCGCCAACGGTGTCGGGCTCTACACGGTGCCAGTCGATATGACGCTCGGCGGCGTTATCCCCGAGCTGCCTGACAACACATCGGTTGCGCTTGTCATCCGAATGAACCCTAATCTTATGCGGAGTCCGATTGTGCCCAAGGGGTCGGTCGTGAGGTATCCGCTCCCCGCTTAGCTTATGTCAATCTACAGTCCGGAGGCTCCAGATACGCAGCAGATTCGTCTGCGGCTGATGGACGAGCGCGTCGACCTCACACGTTGGACGGCGTACTCGTTTGCTTCCAACTTTCTCACGCCGTCTGACGGGTGGTCGCTTTCGATTAGCGACGGCGACCTCCCCGAAGAGCAACGCAATGCGCTCGTCATCGGGGCCCGCGTTCGTCTCTACGTCGGAGACTTTCCGTTGTCGGAAGGCTTCATTGATCGGATTGAGATCGGTGCAGACCGAGGTAAGGGCGCGACGTACTCGCTCCACGGACGAGACAGACTAGGCGCCGTCGTCGACTCAATCGCAGACCCCCGCATTCAGTTCAAGACCGGCACGACGCTGCTCGAGTTCTTGAAGACGCTTCTCGCCCCTTACGGCTGGCCGGGCGACGACCACTACATCACGGACCCCACCGTCGACCGTGACGCAAAGACCGGGGGCCTTCGCGGCAACCCGACGTCGAAGCGGAAGACGAAGATCGGCGAGCTCAAGTCGTTCAAGATCTATCAGCTCAAGCCCCACAACCACGAAGGCTTGTTCCGGTTCATCACTCGAACCGCAGAGCGCCACGGGCTTTTCGTCCGAGTGACGTCTGACGGTGAGCAGGTCATCGTTACGAACCCAGACTTCGAGCAAGACCCTCGATACAACCTCTATCGTAATAACCGAGGCTACACGAACATCCTCTCTGGCGATGTCGTGTTCGATTCGACGGACCAGCCCAGCGTCATCATCGCAGATGGCTTCTCTGGCGGCGGTGAGTTCGGAGCTGGCGCAATCAAAGCCTACTGCGTGAACCCGTACTTCGGGGTCGACGAGCAAGGCTTCAACATCGATGACGTCGCCAACATCCTCAAAGAGTACTCCGACGCAGAGCAGGTCCTCTTCGTCACTCAGCCGTACAAGCAGCGAACACCGGTCTTTCCGATTCGTCCGATGTTCATTCACGACGAAGAGAGCAAGACCCAAGACCAGCTCAACTTCTTCCTGAAGCGCACAATGAGCGAGCTCATTCGCAAGTCGCTCGTCTGCCACTACACGGTCGAAGGTCACGGCCAAACGATTGACGGCGTGTTCACTCCCTGGGACGTGGACACCGTTGTTCAGGTCAGCGACGAAGTCGCAGGCGTCAACGAGCGCATGTACGTGCTCGGGCGCACGTTCGAGAAGAGTCGCCAAGGCGGAACGACCACGAAGCTAGAGCTCGTGAGGTTGAACTCAATCATGGCCAACCCAAACAGCAATGGCTAGACCTCCTAGTATCTCAGGGCTCGTTCACGTCGGGCTCGATATCCTCACTACGGCAGTCAACGACAAGACGAATCGAATTCTCGCCCAGACGGGCGACGTCACTCGAAACTCGACGGACAGTGACGGAGTTGAGTGGTGGCAGCACTCAGGCTTCGCGTCTCGTCCGAGCAAGCCGCTCGCAGGCAAGCAGGCCTGCCAGGGCGTCATCCTCAAGACGAGCGGGCGTGACGTCTGCATCGCTTCGAGCGACCAGCGCACGCTGCCCATGTACGCGAACCTCGACTTCGGCGAGGTGTGCGTCTACGCGGGCGGCGAAGACGGAGAAGCGCAGGCGAGACACATCCTGAAGAAGGATGGGAGTCAAGCGCTCTACACGACGGACGACAACACAGCTGACGGTCAGGCCGTCTACTTCCGCGTAGCGAAGGACGCGTTCGAGTTCGTTGCCCCTTGGGGCACGATCAAGTTCGACGCGAACGGGTTTCGAGTGAACCATATGTCCGGCGCTCAGTTCTCGCTCGGTGGCATCTACGGTATCCCATCCCCCTTCGATCAGATTGCCAGCTACGTGCGCATGCAGGCTGGAACGATCAACGGTACTGCAAGTGCCGTGTCGTTCGGTGTGGCGGGACAGACTCCAATCGCGGACGCCTATCAAGTGATGGCAACTATTTCTGTGCTGCAGTCAGAGATTGCAGCTCTAACCACCGCTTTCAATGCACTGGCTGCCCTATCGGGGCCTGTGGCCGGAGCGATGATTGCACCGATCGGGGCGACTCTGACAACGACGCTCGGGACGACCGCGGCGACTGTCGCAGCCGCAGTTGCACCTGGGACGTCTCAGATTCCAAAGATCACCTCGTCTTCGTGAGGACTCATGGCTTGTATCAAAGCGCCGATTCCGACCATTCCGGAACTGCCGGCGCCTCTCACCCTCACACCCCCTTTCGAGATTGAGGTTCCAGATTTCGCAGCGGGACTGTGCTGCAAGATTCCAATTCCTCCAATCCCCATTCCCCCTATTCCCATCCCGCCGCTGACCGTCAACCCCGCGTTCATTGCGACGCTGAACGGGTTCGTCAAGCAGCTGAACGACTATCTCAACTCGCTAGAGGCGGGTTGCCCTTTGGAGTAACCCAATGCGCGGAATCGGTCTTCAGCCCGCGGGCGCTACGCCTGGCGGGTTCGGTGAGCCGTCACAGCAAGGCCTCGGCACGAACGTAGTCCTACCTGACGAGAAGATCGGCGGCAGCCACGGTAGCCGGAAGATCGATCCTATCACCCGCGGCTACGTCATGAACGACGACGGGCGCCTTGTCGGTATGAGCAACGTCCAACAGATGGTGCAGCTCGCCGTAATGAAGGCAGGGCCCCGTCTCGCGGAGATTGACCGTCTCGACGGTGGATTCAAGAACGAGATGCTGAAGGCGCTCACGGGTGCCATGTCCGTCCTTGTCAATCAAGGCATCATCGAAATCGTTGGCGTCACCGTTCGGATGAACTCCGCGGACGGTTTGAAACAAGGTCAGGCCACGGTCCTCTTCAACTGGCGGGACCGAACGACCCGCAAAGAGTTCGGAACCGAGGTTTAGTTCGTGGCGATTATCAATCAGTTCTCCTCGCGGGACCACGTTACGATTCGTAACTCAATCCTTCGTACAATCAAGAACGGGCTCTATCAACAGGGCGTCGCGGAGCCTAACGTCGGACCCGGCAGTGACTTCTACGATGTGGCTGTGTCGCTCGCGAACGAGCTGACCGCCATCGGCGCGAACGCTGTCATCAAGTGCGATGCACAGATGCCGGACACCGCGACGAACGACGAAGAGAACCCGAACGGCGATCAGGACCTCACGCGCTTCTCCACTATTCTGGGCATTGACCCCCAGCCTGCAACGGGCAGTGTCGGTTTCGTCATCATCGAAGCCAGCGCGACGAGTCCAATTGCCGTCGACACAGAGCTGACCGACGAGATTGGACAGCGCTACAAGGTCACGGTCGGTGGTAACTATGACAACGGCGAAGCCGTCCCGGTAGCTGCGATTTCAGGCGGCGAGAGCACGAACCGCGAAGAGGGCGAGGTCCTGCGATGGGCTAGCGCCCCGCCGTACTGCTCGGACAAGGTGGCGGTCGACGTCGGCGGTTTCGTCAACGGCGCCGACGCTGAGGATAGCGAGGCGCTGCGTCAGCGCATCTACGCGAAGCTCCAAGTGCCGCCAGGCTCTGGTGACTGGGAGCAGGTAGCCGAAACGGCTGAAGAGAGCACGAACAGCGTCCAGAAGGCATTCGTGTATTCTGCAGTGCAGGGCCCTTCGACGTGCGATGTAGCTGTCGCTGCAGCGCCCACTGCAACCAACAAGAGCCGAGAGGTTGCGAGCCCTATTCTTGACGGGACCATCGTTCCCTACACGACTGGGAAGCTTGCGAAGTACGGGCACCTCAACGTCACTACGGTCTCCGACGAGCCAGCGGATGTGTCGATCGGGCTTTCGTTGCCTGAAGCACCAACTGCGAATCCTCCAGGACCAGGCGGTGGCTGGATTGACGGAACGCCGTGGCCTCGACCTGATGCGGTGAGTGCGTTCTCGTGCAAGGTCACGGCCGTAACGTCCACGACGGTGCTCACGGTCGACGCGGCTCTACCGCCTTCGTCGAACGTGTCGCACATCATGTGGTTGTCACCATATGAGTGGAAGCTTTACAAGGCCGTCGTTGTCGACTTTAGCGGGACGAGCGGCGCGTACGTCATCACTCTAGACAGGCCGTTCGTCGGTATTACGACGGACTGCTTCATCATGCCCGAGTGTGAGAACGCTCAGGTGTACGTCAACGCACTGCTTGCGCAGTTTGCGTTGATGGGCCCTGGAGAGAAGACGGACAACGTCTCCGCTCTCATCCGAGGCTTTAGGCACCCGCCGCCGTCAACCTCCTGGCCGTACTCGCTGGGCCCGCACCTGCTCCAGGCAGTAAGCAACTCGAGTGACGACGTAGCTGCAGCGCAGTTCTTCTATCGGTCGGATGGCGGCTACGGGCTGACGGGCTCTGCTGGGACGGTCGTTCCAGAGATGCCAGCACTCACCGAGCACCCGCCGCTCATCTTCGTGCCTCGGCACATTGCTTTCTATCGCATTCCTTCTTGAGGCTTTGAATGGGTTGTCCTGGTATTAGTTCCCTCGATGATTACGGGGGACCGAAGGCGAACTACGCCCCGGTAACAGACCCGACCACGGACGAGGACGCGGTCGATCGCAATCAGTACGTGTGCGACGTCGCGATGATGACGCACACGGCGCCTCGAGCGTTGGTTCGTTTCGTCACGGCTAACGGTGCGGCGCCTACGGACCCTGTATCAAACGTCCACGACGCGATGTGGGGAAGTACGGTTGGTGTCAAACCTGCTATCGCTCGAACGGGCGAAGGCATTTGGACTGCCACGTGGCCCGCGGAGGTTGATGACGAGCTGACTTCGGAGATTGCTGCGCTCGGTGGCGGTGTTGAACATACCGTGAACCTTCGCGCGGCCTTTGCGCAGGCAACGGCGGTTGCCGGTGTGTTGAAGCACGCTATTGCTGAAGTCACGAGCGCCAACGTCGTCACGATTCGCGGGTTCCTTGCTGACGGCACGGCAGACGACATCGCAGGCTCAACCATCACCGTCGTTGTGTGGTGAGCCATGTCTCACGGCAAGTACGCACCGTATCCACGCAGGTTCGGTGGCGGCAGGTACAACGGCAAGCCCCTTCTCCAAGTCGTCCACGAGTCCCTCAACTCTCAACGCTCGCACTTCGACACTGAAGACGGCACGTCGATCGTGTCGATTGAGCACGAAGCATGGGCTCGGGCTCTTGTCTTCGACGGCTGGGAAGTCAACGCTCGCCTCGGCAATCAGCTAGACCCGAAACGAACAACTGACATGCTTCCGCGCTGGGAACGAATCTTCAAGATTCGGCCTGCGCCGGGGGTCTCCGGACGAGCTCGACGAGCAGTCCTTGAAGACAGGTGGGCCCGGTTCGGGGAGATCACGAACCATGCACGCCTGACGACGGAGCTCGCTGAAGTGCTCGGTGAGTACTTCGTGGACGTCGAGTACATCTCACTCGACAACGCCGCTATCTCGGTGCCTGACGCAGACCCACCGTATCCGTGGGGCGTAGTCACGCCCGGGTACCCGTGGCGCTCGACCGTCGCGCATATTCTTGTGCGCATCCAGAAGCCTGCCGGTGCAACTGAAGCTCAGTTCTACGAGGCAGCGGGGAAGGTGGCACTACACCTCGACCCCATTCTCAATTCGTTTTGCACGTTCGATTGGTATCGCGCTCCGTTGAGTACGCCGATCGATGTCGATGGAGGGCCGTCTGCGGGCGGCTTCTATTTGGACGACGAGCACAATCTAGACAACAACGTCTTTGACGTCTGAGACCATATGACGATTACTAGAGTCAAACCCGACTTCGCTCTGGGCGACAAGCTCACGAGCGATGAGATGGACGCCATTGACGAGAATGCAACCTACGCGCTCGATAAGCGCGACGGCGAGACGGACACGCTTGAGTCCGTCGTCTCGTGTGGCGGCGGTGGGCGCATCATCCCTACTGTTGCGACGGGCGCAAACGCGAACACGACCTATCTGATCGACGACCCCAACTCTACCATCAGGGTCACGAGCGCGGTCACGGCCTCGCGCACGTACACGCTCAGTGCGACCGGTGCGGTGACAGGGGACATCATCGAGATCTTCTGTGAGTCGAGCTTCTCGAGCGCATACGAGATCACTGTCAAAGACCAGGCCGCTGCGACGATGTTCGTTCTCGGCAACGCGGACAGCGCAGACGGCCAACGAGCCAAGTTCATCTACATTGGCGGTTGGCGCTTGTTCGGTGAAAGCCCCCGCCTTCGAAGCGTATCGTTCACGTCATCGGGCTCGTTCATTGTTCCGCGAAATGTAAAGAAGCTCCTTCTAAGCGGGTGCGGCGGTGGCGGCGGCGGCGGCGGTGCCTACATCGCTGCAGGGAGTGATCGCTCCGATTCGCCAGGGGGCGGCGGTGGAGGTGCAATTCAGTACGACAACTGGATTGAGGTAATCCCCGGCGAAACACTAAACATCAACATCGGTGCTGGTGGCGCGGGGGGCCCTGGCGGTAGCGGCGCCGGCAGTGGGAGCTCAGGCGGAGACACAACGGTTGTCAGGGACTCTGACTCCAGCGTGTTGGCGACGGCTCGTGGCGCAGCGGGCGGGGCGCGCGGGACGTCCGACAATGCGTACAGGGACTCGCCTTCGGCTTTGGCATCGGAGGACGGAGCGACATCTCCGATCTATCGCATCTCAGGTGGGGGGTCTCCTGTTCGCGGTGTGAGCGCGACCTTTTGGAGATCGTTCGACAGCTTCATCAGCAACAGTTTGCACAATCCAATCCCGCAAGCTGGAGGCAACGGTGTCAGTCGCAGGTTCCCGGGCTGCGCGGGCGGGGCGTCCCCTCAAGGCTATGCAGGCGGTTCGGGCGGTGCAACCGGCTCGAACGATAGCACGTACTGGGGCGGCTCCGGCGGTGGCGGTGGCGGTGCTGGTCCTTACGGCGCGGGCGCTAACGGCGGGCACGGAGGTAACGGCAACAGTGCTGGCTCCGGCGCTACTGCCGTAACGGCGGGCGCAGACGCAGGCGCCAACACGGGTGCGGGCGGCGGCGGCGGTGGCGCGGCAGGCGGCTCGAACACGCCGACCGGTAACGGCGGCGCAGGGGGTTCGGGCGGTTCCGGACAGATGACCATTCTTTGGGTGAGATAGTACATGCCGAGTCCTCTTTGCGAAGTCAAAGACGGCGCGGGCGCTTATGAGTCGACCGCTGGCGGTGTCGATGTCACGCCTGCGAATACCGTTACAATTCATCTGATTGATACGTCAGCAGATACGTGGTCACTCTCGTGTGTATATACGGACGACGAGGCGGACGTAGACACCGTCAACGCTTCGCTGACTCGCGACGAGACAGCGCGCACGGTCACATTCGAGGCACCTGAAGAGGGTCACACTTACATCTTTCAGTCCGTCGTCAACAACGGAGTCTCACAAGGACGAGTCAATCTAAGTTACACAACGACGTTCGGTGTCTATACGCGCACGGAAAACGGGGACCGTGTCATCTCCGCGAACGAAACGAACGAGGGTGGAGACTTCGGGTGGATTGTTCCTATCAACAATCTCATCCGAAACGGTGTGGGCGGCGGAGGCGGAGGTGAGACTGAACCTGCCGGTGCGGTCAACTCGGTCCAGTACCACGCGTCGGGTGACGTCTTCGGCGGCGCGACTGATGTTGGCATCTCGAGCGGGAAGCTCGCGGTCGGCGTCAGCAAAGCGCCTCTGCCGACTACGGGCGACGTTCGCATTGGCGTAGGCGGCCTCGACGGGGCAGGGTTCGCGTTCAGGTGGAGCGGTGTGGACTCGGTAGACGGGACCACGGACCGGGCTATGTACGGGCCGACCTTCTGGTCACAGACGGCCTCGTTCCCCCCTGGCACGACGGCGTCGAACCACCACGGACTGTTCGGCGACTGGAATTACCCGCCCGACAGAACCCTCTGCC
>JACCDT010674534.1_pt1 | contig 31278 bp, 26 predicted proteins | sample 7446291 | NCBI WGS metagenome assembly JACCDT01 (sample SAMN15323446, study PRJNA562643) | freshwater metagenome | isolation source: river surface water | place: USA:Blue River Watershed | collected 2017-08-17
ATAGAAAGAAGAAGACAAGAAGAATTAAAAAAATCAAATGCGTTACCAAGAAAAATATCGGATGATGAATTTGACCAAAACTTTATTGATACATATGTAAAAGATGAAAATGGTTATACAACGGAAGATGATATTAATGAAGGAGATGTTGTAATAGATAATAAAGGTCAAGTTGCAAGAATTTTCCAAGATGCAAATGGAAAATTTGAAGTTAGGACTAAGTTAAATTCTGCAAGAGGGTTAAATAGAGCTGAACTTTTTGAATATTTACAAAGACAAAAATTTAGAAAAGCTAAAGTAGAGGCTACTTTTGATAAAAATTCAGAATTAGCTGCTTTAGAAACTCCTGTTCAAGCAGCTGAAGAAACTCCTCACCAAGAAGAGGAAGAACAAAAAGAAGTTCAGAAACTTAACGAAGAGGAAGAAGAATCTTTTACAGCTGAGCCTATACCTGGAATAACATTAGACAAAAAAGGTCTAGCTAACTTATTAAAAAGCGAAGCTTTGAATAAGGGTATGATAGATGTTCCTTGGGAAGGTTCTAATAAAGATATACATAAGAAACCTGTAGTCATATTTGACGAAGCAGGTAATATATATTATATTGGTAATGGAAAAAATATACCTGGCAAGGTAGCAAGACTTCTTGAACTAGGTGCTGTAAAATCTGAAGTAGTTAAAGTTACTTTCAACACTAAATACTATCTAGCAACAGATGGTTCTAGCGTTAGAAAAACTAGACAGATATTATCTAGAGTTCCATCTAATGTGATTAGAGAGGCTAAATGGAAATCTGCTGAAGGTAAAAAGAAAACTACTTCTAACAACAAGTTTGAGCCTAGTAACATACATGAAGCTGTAGTTTCTCTTTTTGCAGGTAAGGCAACTATAACTCCTGAGTTTGCAGCAACTATGTTCCCTCCAGAGAGCAGCGAATATAAAAGAGCTCTTGCAGAAGGATTCATAGCTCCTGATAATAGAATGGGTACCAAAGGTACTAAGAGTAAAAAGAGTTCAGCTAAAGCTGCTGATGACTTTTGGAACCTGTATGGAGTTAGAGATTTATTAGGTATTAGAGAGCCTAGCGGAAGAACACACTTAACAGAACTGCAAACTGCTATACAGGAGGTTGTGTTTAGTGGTATGAGTAGAAAGGCTTTAAGAGATTCTTTAAGAGAAACTAAAGAAGATGAGGACTTTAACGCTGAAAATCCTTATGAAGGATTAGACGAAGAAGCAAGAAAGGCTCAAGAAGAACACGATAGATTATCTAAGGCAGAGCATGATAGACTTGTATCTGAAATAGAAAACTACGAGGCTTTAGTATCTTCTATGCGTGCTACTATCAATGCCGTTGCTAGGGAATACTTTGATGGTACTAACTTTAACTTTAAAGGATTCCTAGAGCATCCAGCTATACAGGAGCTTCTTCCTATCATGCCTGATAGTCTACTTCAATATATACAGAGTTTAGAAGATAACTATACTTCACTTGTTAAAAAATATCCTAGATATGATGGAGTAGTTAAGCTGAAAAGAAATAGAGACGGCAGTGTAGCTGAAAGCACTTCTGAAGTAGCTATTGTATATAGAGCTTTAAATCCTTCAGAACGTAATAAGGATAAAGTTATACATAAGGTATATCTATTGAAAGAAGAGTTTGGATATACAGAACTGGCTGTAACTACTGTTCCAGATACAGGTCAAGCCCGTCTTAACTATGCTACAGACTATACTATAGAAGATATAGATCGTTATGTATTTAATGAAGGAGGTTACTTTAAAAAAGGTAAAGTTATAAACTTCGCAAAAAGAAAGTTCATATATAACTTTGCAAATCCAGTACCATTCACTCTTCCTGATTTTCAGAGAATAATAGAAGACGTATTTAAAAAATCTGCAGATGTTGTCAATAGAAGAACAGTTGCTATTAGACCTGTACAGTTATTTGTTGCAACTGATGCAGCTGTAGAAGAAATACAGACTACATATCTAGATGGTAAAAGTGCTTTAAAGCTGCTTAACTTAGATCAAGTTATAGCCAAAGAACTTACAGGTGATGGTCATGAACTTATCATGAAGAGAGGTAATCCATATGCATTGATAGCTATAGATACTTCTGATCTAGACGGCACAAATATTAGAACTGAATATAAAGTAGTAGAACTTGCAGGTAAAAAAATGAACCTTGGTTCATCTACTGCTTTAAAAGACCTAGGCTCTTTATATAGTTCTATAAAAGAACTAGAAACTATACTAGAGAATGAGTTTAACTTCACTCATAAATATGCTTCTACATCTAAACAAGTAGAGATTGAAGGAGAGGTATATCATGAAGGTATGGTATTTAAAAACATACTACACTTCAAAATAGAGGAAGAGTCTATAGCATCTGAAGCTGAGTTTGATGAAGTAGCAAAAGTTCATGAAGCTATAAATAAGCATCCTAATAAAGTCGAGATAATTAATGCTCTACTTAAAGTTAAGGATGGTTTATATAAACATGAAGAAGTTGGTGCATTGGCTACTACTACTTCACTAGACTTTAAATCTTATGAACCTTATATAAATGAGTTTGTAACTATACCAGGAACTAAAGTAACTCCTTTAGATGATAGGACTGTTTTAAACATTTTAAAAGATCCTTCACTTCATAAATTCTTTAAGGATAAAGGATACAAGTTTGTATTAGATTCTTCTAATCAACGAGTACTAGAAGCAAGAAGAACTTTTGAAGTAGGTGCTAGAAGTGAAGATGGTGTATATAGAATATTTCACGTATTAGTTTCTATACCTTTTGAAAAGAATAGTAAGACTATAGATGGGTGGACTTTAAGTGCTAAAGCTTCTCCTATAATAGAGATATTCAAACTTCAAGATATAACTTCTTATGAGGACTATCTAAAGAAACCTAATAATGAAGAAGCTAAGGCTAGTGCTCTACATAGAGGTAGAGATGGTAAGATGTTTGAAAAGAATAAAATATTCGATTCAAGTACATCTACTATACCTATGCAAGCAGGTCTTGCTGGCTTAGAAGATATACAAGATGTTGTAACTCAAGTATTAACTAAAACTAGAAAAGTTAAACAACTTACCGCAGCAGATGAAGCTATAAATGCTATTGCTAAAGCTAACGGAAAGATATGGATTGATGAGAACACTTATGTTAAGATTCAGAGAAAGAAAATAAAAACCTACGGTTCAGGTGGACAAAAAACTTCTATTACATTCGGTCCTAATCTATTAGGAAGTGAAGTTATATTCCCTTTATTTAGAGTAGTTCAAAAAGAAGGTAAGTTAGAAGAGGAGCCAGTATTTATATCATCTGAAGTTGTTAATGGTAAAGAGATTGTATCACAAGAGGGTTTAGATTTAAGAGATCTTTTAGAACTTATATTTAATCCTGACATGTATGATTCTCAAGGTAACTCTATACATAATAGATCCTATACGTCTATAGATGGATCTCCTGCAAAAGTTGGTTTAAGAGAAGCTATACAAGACAGACCTATTAAAAGAGCTAATGAAGTTATGAATGGCTCTATAGATCCTGCTTCTGAAGAAGGTCAAATAGGTTTAGCCGAAATGGATAAACTTGCTATACCTCTAGTTAAGTTCGAAGAGACCTTTGTAGATATAGAAGAAAGCTTAGATACTATTGCAGTTGTTACTACTCCTAACTTACCAGTTGCTAATGCTTCTGATGAGCAGATAGTTAAAGATGTATTAGATACTTTCTCACTAGATGAAGATCCTGATGATACAGTTCCATTCTTCCATATAGATGAGGCTTCTATAGGTAACAGTAATTTAATTACTGAGGATCAGGCTATTGAATATATAACCAGATACATTCCAGGATTTGATGCTTCTAAAGAACTTAGAGCCGCAATAGGAAGTATTATTATAGGTATGCAAAAGTATGGCCCTGAAGTTCTAGGTGCCTATAAACAAGGAATAGTTTACTTAACTATGGATGAATCTTCTAATATAGAGTTAGAAGTTTTACGCCATGAACTGTTCCATAAGATCTTTGATACTTATTTACCTGAACATGTTAAGAAGGCTTTAATGGCTCACGTAAGAGCTGTGACAAAAGTAGCTATGACAGATCTTCAAGTAGAAGAATACCTAGCTAGAAAGTTCCAAGCCTTCACTGTAAAAGAGGAAGAAAGCGACTCTAAACTCCTAAAGTTTTTTACCTGGCTTAAGAATCTTATTAAGAGTTTATTCTCTGCTACAATAAGACATGAGTTTGGTATAAACCATATATTTGAACAAATAGAAAGTGGTGCCTTCAATAGAAAGGTTGCAGTAGAAAGTACTGGAACTAAATTTATGAAGGATGTAACTTCTTTGTTCCCAGCTAGAACTCCTTCTGATTCACAGAAGTATTCTATGAAAGCTATTAACTTAGTTAAGTATGCTCTACTTCCTTATATCAATAATCAAGATGTTATAGAAGAAGCTGCTGGAAAAGTATGGCAAGATCTTATGACTAGGTTTGTAGAAGGTATAATTAAACACCCTTCTATAAAAGATCTAGAACCTGCTGTAAGAAAAGAAATAGCTCTGGGCTATCTGGATCCTTCTAAGTCTTTAACTGATGAAGAAAAGTTAAGCAAAGAGTTAGTTAAGGAGACTCACCTTAAAGCTTTAGACAATGTTGGTACTTTTGATGATGCTGACATGCTTCCACTATACTATTTAGTGATGTTCAAAGGAAGAGCTTTCAAAGCAATACTAAGTGAAGTACTTCCTAACAAAGACTTGTCTCAAGTAAAACTCAGAGAGATATATGAAGATATAATAAAGTCTATACCTGAAGACGAAGCAGGAGAAGATAATACTGTGACTGAAAATAGAAATAATTTTCATGAAGAGTATATGCAGAATGCTACTATTAATCAGGAGACTAGGATATCTAAGGAGCTTAAGATTTTATTATCCTTTGTTGAAAGACCAAGCACTTTTGACTTCCTTCCATCTAGATATGCTTATGCTAAGACTATAGAAAGTTTAATGTACTTAAACAGTACTGGTCAAATTAGAGAGACTTTAACTAAAATAAAAGCTAAGGACAAGACTTCTAATGAAGCTTTACTTGCCTCACATTTACTTAAAGTATATGAGAAGTCTGTTCAAGCTGGTTTTAACTATAAAGGAACTTATTACGAAACAAAGAATACTGCTATTCTAAAAGCTGTAACATTTAGAAATGGTAAGTTCCAGGTTTATAATAGAGAGATAGATGAGTTCGGAAGAACAGAGCAAGGAGTACTTACTAGACTTGGGACAACCAACTATGAGTCTAATGTTATATCTATTCTAAGAAGAGAGGATCCAAATCTTGATGAAGACTTTGCAAGAGCAGCTTTAAAGTTTATTAAAGTTAGAGACTTCTCTAGAGATGTAATGGCTAAGATTTATCACGAGTTAGGCTCTCAGGTAGAAGTAATGCCAGTAGTAGATCAATCCTCTTTAACTTTAGGGGCTTATGATGAATTAGATTTCGAAGCTGCTTTAGCTATGGAAGAATCTTTGAAAGAAGACTTCTACTTAACTACCTATAATATTTCAGCGGCTGGCGTAAAAGAAAATATAGTAGCATCAACTAGAACATCTCTACAAGATTTAGTTTTAACTAAGACTAAAGATGAGATTAAAGAATTAGCTAGTAAAGCGCATAGCACTGACTTAACCAACATATTAAAAATGATGGGGGTTAGCTCATTTGTAGGTAAGACATTTACTTCAGGAGAACAAGCTAATATAAGACAGAAATATAAAGAGATACTAAATTCAATAGTACTTAACTATGAAGAAGCTAAAGAAGATGTTGGTAATATCAGAGCTTATCTTAATGCTACTAACTTCAAAAGCTTCACAGACATCTTTACTAAAAACGCTGACTTCCTATCAACCCTAAGCTATAAAGGTGCTGACGGCAACACTCGCTATACTTATGTTGTAGGTTCTTGGGTATATGATGTATTAGGGGCACTTAATGAAGGTAGAAGATCTGAATACTTATTAGGTGAAGGATACATAACTAAAAACAACTATTACATTCAGAATACTTTTAGCATTAAGAACACTGCTGATTTCGACAAGATGAAGCAGAAGAATACGGACTTTGATGCAGTAGCTTATAAAAATATGAGTCCTGGTCAATTCCTTGCCCATAGATTCATGTATAGTTTTATAGGAACTATTACTAGAGGTAAGAGTAAGGATCGCCCTACCTACATACAATATTCTTTCATACAGTCTAATAGAAATGCTGATACAGGTATAGAGACTAATGTAATGAAGTTTACTGAGATGAAGACAGCTTTTGAAATGGCTAAGGCTATGGAGATGGCTAGACCTAAGTCTCTGGAAAAGAATGTTAACTACTCTACAGATAAGCTTCGCTTTATGCAGTATGCAACATTTGAAGACTTCAGAAAAGCTATGTCTGAACAAGCTCTTAAACTATTCCCTGAGTTTATAGAAAACATGGAACTAGTTCCTGGCATGTCTATGACTTCATCTAAAGGTAGAAGAATATTCAATACTAATGAAGCTATTAAAAGACTTATAGAATTAGGAGTATTAACTGAGGCTAGAGTTGAGTTCTTAACAAACTATGCTGATAAAGCCTACAATGAAAATATAAGAGATCATGCTAAGAAGTTACTTCCTTTATGGGAACTCTTCTTCATGCAAAACTACATAGGTGCCTTCCATTTAACTACAGCTGTATTTGGAGATTTAGCATTTGCTAAGGATATCAATGACTTAGTTAAGCGTATGCAAGGTGTTAACTCGCCTGGAAGAAAGCAGCTAGTTACTGACATACCTGAAACTCCTGGTAATAAAGTAGTTTCTAAAATGCAGGTAGTTAAAGACTCTATGTTTAAAGTAAGCGAGCTTAACGATATTAAAAAGTACTTCTCTAAAATATATGGCACTCTTACAGCTACAGATGGTTATACATTAGGTATTCCTATGACTCTAAGAGGTATACATAAAGGTACTGGAGACTATAACTTAAAGGATATCATTAAAGTAGTTTCTTTCTATGTAGATCCTATAACTAATGAAACGAGATATTTAAAGTCAGCTCTATTCATAATTACAGATGAACTGGCTAGAATGTTTCCTGGTCTTAAGAGTATTCGTAAGAAAATGGAAAGTAAGGGTTTAACTGGTGATAAGTTAACCAGATATAACTACTTATTCGAAAAACTTATGAATAAAAACATATCTCCTAAAGAAACTGCAGAGTATGAAGAACTTACCACAAATGCTATAGAGTACTATGCTACTGAGTCTGCTTTAAAGATAGGTAGACCTAAGTCTCAATATCTTCCTGAGTATGGAGATGTTAATGAAGAAGGTGTTATAGATATTCAAAATAGATATATGAGAATTCAGTCTAATCCTTTCCATGAGGAAGGATCTGTAGCTGACCCTTCTCAGTTCAACTACTTCATTAATGTTAATGGTAAGAATGAAGAAGAAGCTTTTAAAGTTTACTCTAAGATAGAAGAAATTTTATCTCTTAAACAACAGCTATTAGAAGTAGGTAGTAACTTAGTTACACTTGATGCTTCTGGTCAAGGAGTTGTAACAGAGAGAGCCTTAAGAAACCTTCTAATTAACCAGATGAAGAATACTCCTTCTGGAGATGATAAGGTTTATAACATGCTAAAAGCAGGTGTTAACATTAACTACCCTGCAGTAATATCTAAAGCTATTATAGCTTTGATGAATACTATGTCTAGAAACTCTGTAGAGTTGAGACATAGCGGTAATAAGCTTGTATCTCAATCTGCTGTAGGTGTTAGAATGTTTAGTAAAGATGGTAAAGCAACTTCATATAATAAACTGTCTGCAGAAGATAGAGCTAGGGCTGACAAGTTTTATACCCTTTCTCCTAAGCTAATTGATTTTGCTATTGCAGTTCAAGACATTCTACAGAACTCAGATCCTAATGCTGTAAGTTTCCTTAAAGCTAACTTAAGTAATATAAAGGATATGCATGGAGTTACTGAAGATATATCCTCTATATTTGATGAAAAGTCTCTTACATTTAATGAAGATATACTAGTTCCTAGAAGACTTCAGATGAGAGATAGTGAAGGCTATACTGAAATTATAGCCCCTAAATGGTGGTTAGATAAACTAGGGTATAAGATAGGTGATAAGGCTTTTGTACTTGAAGAAGATTATAAGAAACTTCTTAATACAGGTATGGCAGTACGTATCCCTACAACAGGTATTCACTCTGCCATAGCTTTTAAAATAGTTGGTTCTACTGAAGAAGGATACAATAGAATCATAGCTCCTGAAGAATTAGTTGCTATTCATGGTTCTGACTTTGACATTGATGCTCTATTCGCAATAAGAAGAGAAATGTTTGATGATGCATTGTTTACTTCTAAAGTGTTAGAAAAAATACAAGATAGAGAACTCTTAAGGTTCATAGAAGAGTCTTCACTTGTAGAAGTAACTAGGGGTGAACTAGTAGGTTATTCTTTTAATGGTAAACCTAATACTAAGTTTAAAAAAGACTTAGATACTCTTCTAGCTATGGAAAACTTACCTAATAAAGTAAGAGAGATAGCTATAACTATGAAGATGAAGTCTGTTATGAATGAAAAGTTAGATATAGAGATGTCTATCATAACAGCTGCTAAGAACAGAGAAGATGTTAACACTCCTATATCTTTTGAACTTATTAAGCATGACTTATTTAAAGATGATGAGAACTTATTAAAACAAGCTTTAACAGATAATAAATTATTTGAAGAGATTCTATACAATCCTAACTATGGTGTAATCACTAAGTTAAAACTTGTAAGAGGAAGAGCTGCACTTCAGCCACCTAGAGATCCATTTAATATTATGGATCAAATGAAGTATCATAAAGATAACTTTGAAGGTGCTGCAGGTGTGGGTATACAAGCAAGTATATCTAAGGCAGTATCTTACATGATGTATGGTACTCCTCTATTAATTACTAAATCTAGCGGACAAGTATTTGCATTTACTAATAATGAAATACAAGATATAACTTACATATCAGAAGACGGTGTCGGTAGAGTTACTTTAAAGAATGGTGATGTTCATGAAGGTGCTCTATCTAGAGAGCCTGTAAATATTCCTAATAAGTTCCGTATTAAGTTTGGAAAAAAATATGTAACATACGATTCATTTACTACAACATCTAGACTTCACGGACATAAAACTTATGAGCTAGCTGATACTGTACTTAATGGTTACTTAGATAACGTTAAGGAACAGATTACCTGGATTATGAACGCTACTCCAATAACCATTGAGCCTATAGCTTATATGATTGCTATAGGTATGGATCTAGATTTAATCGCTCTAATCCTTAATCAAAGTTCTTTGAAAGAGTATGCTGCCTCTAAAATGGCTAAAGAGTCTAGATTGTCTAAAACAGTTAAGAGATTAATATCTGTACTTAAAGATAGTCCTGTAGTAGAGAAAGCTATAGAGCTTGCTAATGCTGGTACAAGTAAAGAGAACACTGTAAGAAAGCTTGAAGACTTATTAGAGATGAACACTCTATCATTTGAAAATCTTGCTACAGCACTTAACTATGAAGCTAATAGAGGTAAAACATTCTCTCAACTATTAGATGAGTTTGATAATGCTAAAAGTCCTGATCCAGCTCTTCAACAATACTTACTTGTACAGCTTCAAACTTTAAATGTATTCCAGAAGCTAATGCAAGATGGAGCTATCATTGGTAATGTAGCTAGAGGTCTTGATATATTAAGACAGTTCAAAATTACTCCTGCAGATCTATATAAGAAGAACCAAGATCTTAGAAACTTGTCAACTAACTTAGGTAAGTTTGGTAACGTAAGTTTCTTTGATATACCTAATATTAGAAATGCTCGTAATGCTTTTGATAAAGCAATGAAATACTATAGAGATGTATTCCCTATCTATTCTGAAGAAGTTGAAGAGGCTATGAACAGTCTTATAGATGCTCTAGGCTTAACTACTACTCAAAATACCTATAAGCTCTCCGGAACTAACTATGCTTATATTCATGGTGAATTACAATCCTTAGTAGCTTCTATGGTTGCTGAAAGATTTAAAGAAAGGATTATATCTGAGGGACAGTTTTTTGTACCCCCTTCAAATACTATTGACATTCTTACAGGCTTATTTGTTATGCCGGAAGATATTACATCTAAGATGATAGAAGATGGTCAAATAGAAAGTTTAAATCCTGAACAAGCATATGTGCAAATATTCTTAGAAAGATTAAGACAAGTAAAGAATGAGTTTTCTGAAAATATGTTCTTAGCTTCTCTAAACATAGTAATAGGTAAGAGAGGCTTACTATACTTAGACTTCCATAAAGGTTCTGGAAACAATCCAGAGTATGATGCTCTTGTAGAAACTCACTTCAGTCAGTTATCTCCAGAAGTTAAGAATGCTTTAATATACTATGATCTATATTATAATAAAGCTAAGTTTGGATTTAGAAGCTACTCACACCATATGGGCCCGCAAGTAAGTGCCGAGCTAAGTGATATGTATGTAAGAGAACTTACAAGAGTAACTGATCTTATATCAAGAGATGAAAACTTCTTACACTACTTATCTTACTTATTACTTAGAAATGAAGAGGTAGCTAACTACTCTAAAGCAGTATTCTATGGTTCAAGAAGTAATCATGGAGACCATATAAAAATACTTAAAGAGTTTGGAGTAGCTAATGTCGAAGAGAATAAGGCTTTCTATAAAACTCTATCTATGCCTTCCAATGGTATGAAATCTACTTTTATAGCAGATGGAAGATATATCTATATGTTAGTTGGAGCATATACAAGTAAAGCAGAATTGATATCTTATAACATAGCATCAGAAGGATTACTAAGCTTCTCAGATTCTAGAAGATCTAATTCTGCAAATTCTCCAGATGTGTTCTTATTTAAGCGTATAGATAGACTGCCCCCAGGAGTTAGTTATCCATATGACTTTAATATGGAAAGTAATTGGATCAATTACTTCAGCAATATGAAGGCTCTTATGACTTTACATATGGCTGATATGAATACTCTATTAGAGAAAGGAACAGTAACTAGAGAGTACAGTGACTCATTATTCTATGCTGATAAGAAAGGTGTATTAAAAGAAAAGGATATAAATGATATCCCTCTAACTGTAAGAGCAGTTGCACCTGCTGTAGATACTAGAACTGTTATAGAAGTTCTATATGAACGTCAAGTAACTAAAGTAATAGATCCTTTTAATATGTCTAGAAGTAAAGTACATATTAAAGAATTCTTTAAATTGCCTAAAACATTTGGAGAGATTGAATATTTTTATCAAAAAGTTTCTGTAGGTACTAAAGTGAGTAAAGAGACTTTAAAGAAGGTAACTTCAAAACTATCTAAAAGATTTGGCATAAAAGTAGAGTATGAAGACAATCCAAATTTGTCCTGGTCAGGTATGTTTAAGAATGGTAAAGTATATATAAACTTAGCTAAGGCTAGTTTAGACACTCCTTACCATGAATTTACACACCCTTTCATAGCTGTTATAAAGAAAACTAATCCTTCTCTATATGCTAGTCTAGTAGAAGAAGTTAAGAAGACTGAAGTATATGAACGAGTTAAAGCTTCTAGAAAAGACTTAAGTTATACTTCTGTTATTGAAGAATCAATAGTAGAGGCTATAGGTCTATACTCTTCTGAGATGTATCAAGATGATTTCAGCCCTTCTTTCATTTCTTTACTGCAAGAGTTCTTACAGTTTATATCTGAACTTTTAAAAGAACTTTTACGTTCTCCTTTAGTAGACCCTAGAACTATAAGCCCTAATATGACACTAAAAGAGTTGGCAGCTGTAGTTGCTAATACTAATGAGAATAACAAGATAGATATTCTAGGAGAGTACGAAAAGAAAGAAATATTTGAGCACCTTACCAATCAAGGTCTAATTAAATACACTTGTAAAATATGAAATTTTGCTCTAGAGGTATAGATAGTTTAGAGGTTTTAGCACCTAACGGAGAACAGAGTATACTGTTCTCCAGCTTACTTTATGTCTTTAATAATGATAAAGAGCAGGCATTAGATGCTTATTTACTATCAAAAACATCTATGTTCATGGATTGGTATAGTAGGGGAGGTCAATTTGATAGTAATGGCGAACCTATGATACAAGTATCTAGAGGTGGAGAATATTTATTCTCCAATGGATACGAGTTTAAGAATGTAAAGACAAATGATGTAGTATATATAAAACCTGATATATCTTTTGATATTGAAGGTATATATACAGAGCTAGTTAACTCTGGTCAAGTAGAACTATCAAATAATAGACTAGTAACTAGAGATAACTCTGCTAGCTATGAGGCGGTTAGCAGAATTGCATCTAGATATCCTGGAGCTATTAAACTTAAGAAGTATGGGTATGGGGTAAAAAATAATGAAATATACTTCATAGAGTTTCAAGATCCTAGTCTACATGCTTCACTTCAGATCAGTCCTGACTCGAACTTTATTGCTAATGAAGATTCAGACTTCTATGAAGGTAATGGTAAAAAACTTTTACGTACAAATACTTTACAAAGAGAGTTCAGTTCTTATGCTAGAAATTCAGCGTCTAGAACTACAGAAGACCTTTTAAACTATATTGCTGATAAAGTATGGAGAGAAAGAAGAGCTGATGTAGGTTCTGATGGATTGTTAGAAGTTAGAGAAGGTGCCAGTAAAAGAAGAATAAGTAAAGAACAGTTCAAAGAACTTGAAGAAAAAAGGCAGAAGTTTCCAGCCTTAATGGGTAAAGCACTGCACGCTTTGTTTGCTTCTAAAGATGAAAAGGATCCTATAAGAGCTAAGAAGTTTGCTGACACTGCTGAAGAATACAGAATTAAGGCTCAGATACTTAAAGAAGACTTTGAGCTCTATGCTGAACTATATCCTGCAATAAAGAAAGAACTAGGAGATTCTTCTACTGATTCTATCTTTAATGAATTTACTGTAACTTTAGAGTTGAGTCCTTATGAATTTAAAGATAAGAATGGTAAGACTCATCCAATCTCTGGTATTGGAGGAACTATAGATAGGCTAGTTAGACATGAAGACGGATCTTATACTATTACTGACTTCAAGACTGGAGCATTAAGTAGTTTAGGTAATAAAGTTATGAACTATGCAGCAGAAGCTAGAGTTAAAATGCTAGATAACGCTATGAATAGAAATACTTTAAACTTAGCCTTATACGCCCTAATGTTACGAGCTAAGGATAGAAGCATTAAATTTAGAGATATAAACTTCCTAAAGGTAACTAAGAACGGATCTGTTGAGAAATTAAGTACTGGTGCAAGCTTTGACTTAGAAGCAGCATTAAAAGTTCTAGAAGTATATTTCAGTAAGCATCACCCAGAATTCTACCAGAATAACTCTGATTTATTCAATGTAGCTTATTACTTCTCTAAAGATACCTTTCTAGCTAAGGCTATTGAAGAGCATAAAACTAAGAATGGGATAACTACAGAAGCCGCTAGAGACGTAGTTATAAAAGGACTAACCCTTAAGTTTAGAGAAGCTCAACAAGCATTAGGTCAATTTCCTGCTAAAGGATTATCTGAAGATCAATTCAAAAAGAGAGAGAAAATAAAAGAAGAGTATGAATCTCTTCTCCAGCAATTACTAGAAGCTAAAATAGGATTTAATCCTTTCAAATATGGAGGAGGCCAATATATGGACTTGCTCCAATCATTGTTTGGAAATAGATACAGTCAAAGTAATACTCTTATATCTTCTTTAAGTACTCTCTATGCTCAAGCTAAACAGAGAATACGTGAAGAATTTATAGATATACGTACTGATCATGATAAGTATTTAAAAGCTGTATTAGAAGAACAGAAGACTAAGAAAAGACTTATAGGAGCAAACTATGAAGAAGTTTATAACTTCATGTGGTTTGAAAATAAAGGCGAACTAGAAGTTATCACCTATAGAGAAAAAGAAGCTTGGTCTAAACTTTCTAAAGCACAGAAAGAGTATGCAGACTTTTTTAGATGGTCTATAAGATTACATCTATTTAAGACTATGAACCCTTCTGAAGGTATAGAATTTATTGATAAGGAACTTGCTGAACGTACAGATCTTACTGAAGCTCAGAGAAATATATTAAAATCTCATAAAGATGTATTAAGTAAGTTACCTGACATTAGTAGATTCAAACAAACACATAAAGCTGACTTTATATATAGAGAAGGCTGGGTCCCAAGAGTTGCCAGAACTAGAGAAGAGTATGATAACTTAAGGGGTTATATAAGTAATATATTTAAGTCAAATTTCATACTATCTGATGAAGAGGCTATTACTCAAACTTTAACTGACCCTAAAGAAAAAATAGAGGGACTTCCTCTTAAATTCATGGGCAGTTCTGAAGATACTGCTATTACTCATGCTGATAATTATACATTCAACTTTGAGATAATGTTCAATGCTTTTGTATCTCATATGATAAGTAAAGAACATTTAGATGATGTATATAATATCGGTATAGGTATTAAGAACTTCATGGATACTCAAGATAAGTTTGCTAATAGAAACTTAAATCAGTTCAACAAGAACTTTGTAGATTCATTCTTGCAAGGTTTAGTACTAGGTAGAAGAAAAAACTCATTTACTAGAACAGTAAGAATTGGTAATAGTAATATAGATGTAGACCATGCTATACGTTCTTTACGTTCTTACTTTGGTGTAACTACACTTGCTTTAAACGTATTAGGCGCAGTAGGTCAGGGTATCAACCAAAGCTTAAAAACTATGCAAGCTGTTATAGTAGGTAGTGTAGGTTTTGGAAGTCAGGATATGGACTGGAAAGCATCTAGAAAGATGTTTAGAGAAATAGTACGCTGGAAGAAAGATCAAGTACTTGGAAGAGTATCTGGAACTCCAGAGGCTTTAGAGGTGAATAAGATGGCTTTATTCCTTAACTTATTTGGCTTCCTTCCTAAGAGTTATAACTACTATGATACTGGAGAATCTCATACAAAACTATTATCTAAGCAAGGATTTCTAGCCCCATCTTGGGTTAATAATGACCTACTACTAAAGCTATACTCATCTGTAGATAACCTTAACTATGCTACATATCTTGCAGGTCAGTTATATAAAATGACTACTACTGTCAAAGGTAAGAAAGTTTCTATGTGGGATGCTTATGAAGTAGTTAATGGCAAGCTTACTTATATAGGAGATGAAAGAGGTATAGATGCTAATACTGGTATAAAGGTAGGTAAACTTACTGCAGAAGAAATAGATAAACTAAGAGCTTTTGCCGAAAGAGATATGGGTCCCTATAGAGAAGATGAGAGAAGTTCTATGGACAACAGTTCGTTAGGTTCTCTATACATGATGTTTAAAAGATGGTTTCCAGTACTTATTAGAAGATCTTTTAAAGGTCAGCATAAGAATATTACACTAGGTCAATATGTTAATTCAAATAACGAGATTGATCCAGAAACAGGTTTACCAGTATTACGTTGGATGCCTAGAATAGATGAAGGGTTTGTAATATCCTTTATGAAATTTCTAGACATCTTTAGAATGGTTTTAGTAAGTAGAAAAGCTGGTACATTCAGTGAAGAATGGAAAAAATTCTCTCCTGCACAGAAAGAAAACGTAGCTTATGCAATATTAAGACTATTAACTTTCTTTACTGTAATGGCTATAATAAGTTCTATGTTTGGAGATGCTGATGAAGATGATAAGAATAAAATAAAAAGAGCTTCTATAAGAGTAGCTCATGATACTGTGTTTGAATTTGGAGTATTTGATTTAGGTAAGTGGAAAGATACAATAGTATCAGCTCCAGCTCTGGAAAAGCTAATAGATACAACTGAAGGTTATTTAGAAGTATTTACAGATTCTGCTATACCTGATCTATTTGGATATGAACCTAATACAGTACAATCTGGAGATTATAAAGGTTGGTATAAGGGATTAGTTCCTGCACTTAGAGGGACTAAGTACGCTTCTACTATATTTGGTTTTTGGGAGCTTGGATCTCAATGGGAAGACTTAGATGATGATTTAAATAAGACAAGAGTGCAATAAAAAAGAGGAACATTTGTCCCTCTCTTAAAACTAAACTAAAACAACTCACGATAAGTTTAGATCTCCCTTTAAAGCTTCAACTAAAAATTCAGCTCGGGTGTCTTCCAGCTTACTCTTAATCCCCTCTCCAGGAAATATATCTTCATTCTGTATAATTATTCCTAATAGCAATGGAGCTACTCCTAAGCCTTGTAAAACTCCTACTATTTCAGATGCTTGTTCAGGATCCATTTTACTTTGATCTTGATTTTTAAGGTCTATCAATAGTTCACCACTAAGAGTTGCTACTTGCTTTAAAAAGTCTTCTGAAAGTATTCCAACAGCTTTAAGTATAGCCACACAACCTAGAGCATAAGTTACGTCTAAGATTCCAAGGATAGACTTTTTAACATCTTCTGGGGCTCCTTCTAAGAATTTTGCATTAAGGGCTAAATGTTGGTGCGCTTCAAAACTTTCTTCTAATGAATCTTTACATATAGCTTTAGCATGCTCAGTAAATGCTTTAATAAGTTCATCACTCTTCCCTACTATATTAACACCTTCCTCAGCATTAATATATTTTCTCAATACTTCAATCATTTCTGTATTTTTCAAAATATGCATTAAAGAAGCCATTTTCAAAATTATTATAGACTCTTATAACGCTACTAAAAGTGTAGCTAGACAATTCAGGTTCAAATCCTATTTCTTCTAGGAATCTGCCTTGTTCTTCTACATCAAGTCCGTCTAAGTTTCCATTAGGAAACAAAAACTGAGTTCCACTACCGTAGTCATTGAATGCTATTCCCACAGCATCCATAGGATTACCAAGTAGTGGAACTTTTAATTTTACAATTGTACCAACTTTCATTACTCTACAAGCTCTCGCCCAAGTTTAATTACTAAAGGAAATCTAGGTATACCTGCAGGAGTTCTCTTAAAGAACTTTACAGTCGCAGATAAACCCTTATAGTTATTAGGAAACATTTTAATGTCTTCCCATAACTCTTTCAGATATTCAAAATCTCCTTTTACATTTGATTCAAATTCTGCACCAGTTCTAGGATCTTCTAGGTAAAACTTACCTATAGTACCACTCCTATTTCCTACACCTTCTTCCCATCCAACAATAGTAAACTCGTCATCTTGCCAATCTTTCTTTTTAAGTAGTTGATTAGATCGATGATTTTCATAACCTACTCCTTCCATATCTAAACGTATGATAGTACCTTCATAGCCTAAGCTTAGGAACTCTAGGTGAGCTGCTTCAAGTTCATCCATATTATTCACCTGTTTAGTAGGTACTAATCTGTAGCCCTTTGCACTAAGCCCGTGCTTGTAATAGTACTCTTCCAATCTTTTATACCTAACGGAGAATACCTCATTCATAGGCATATCATATAGATGAAATTCTATCCAATTTTTGGAATTGTCAAGGTCATCTTGAGATAGTTTCTTCTTTCTGGTAAGGCTTATAATGGTGTTAAAATCATCTTTTAACGCATGGTTATAAAGCTCTCCATCTAGAATTTCACTTTCTTCCCTATGAAGATGAGGGCAGCTAGTAAATATTTTACCATTCTTACTCTGCAATACATTAGAAAAGCTAGCACATCTTAAACCATCAAGTTTAGGTTGTACATATGTAGGCACCATAAACAATGGATGTTGAGGCTTCAACTCAAATGCAAGCATAGGTCTGAAGAATTCTACAGGATTTTCCCCTACTTCATGATAGCCAGAAGCTTTCTTCTTATCAAATATAGCCTTGGCTTTACTGAAGGCAAGTTCTTCTATTGACTTGTATCCTCGTTTTATGTTAGTAATTACAGTAGGTTTAGCGGGGGTAAGTTTACCCCCTACTAGACCTTCTATACTGTAGTACATGTTTTTATGAACATGTATTTGCCATTGTTGTAAAGCTCCTTTTCGGTTTTTCTTGTAAAGTATGGGCAACTGTTCTTGCTCATCTTTCTTAATCATATGATTACTTTTTCTTTATTTTTCCCCCATGCACCAGAGTGGTTAATACTCCAAGGTTCAGTTATTCTTACTCCAATTGATGTCCCATCAAAATCATCAGATTCTACATCAACATCAGCAAAGAACTTATCTTTATAAGCTCTAGCTAGTCTTGTACCATGATAGTTATTGAATGGGGCAAGTTCATAATTTCCACCATAGAAATCTGCAGATTTTACTTCAAATGAGAATGAATCGATAGGAGAATCTTCAGTGAATTTAATTCTTATTCCGATGTTATTGCCTTCGGCTAGATTACTTGCATCTAGAGCTAATGGTAATGTTATTTTACTCACTACTTTACCTTCAATTATAAGTTCAACTATATACTCTCTCTTAGGTGGAACATAGTTAAACACTTGAGCAAATGAAGAATAAGGAATTCCTTGCACATTGACTTCATGAATAATCTGCATCAGCACATCAATCGTACAAGAACCTGGATCTAAAGATTTCTTTAAATCATCCTTTAAGATTAAATCAGATACATTATCATCTATAATCTTATTGAACATATCTACATCTATACCTCTGTAATAGCTTCTTAGAAACTTAATTCTTGAAGGCCTATTCAGAAGAAATTCAGATACTTTGGTATTAGTAGTTAAGATAAATAACCGTTTATGCTCAGTATAAACTCCGTCCATAAATGATAGGAAGCTTTTCTGATTGTGCATGCTGTTATTCTCGTTGTAATAATCAGAGTCAAATAGTTTTTCGAACTCATCGACAAAGATTACAACATCTTGTTTAATTGAAGATATAAATTGAACAAAGTCAATATCTAGAGGTATTTCTTTACCTATGATTATGACAGGAATATTCACTATATTGCATATATCCTTAGCAAGTAAGGTCTTACCTTGACCTTTTTCACCTGTTAAAAGTACTCCTAAGTTGGATTCACTTTCTGTGCTCCATGACTTAAGAATAACATTCTTTAACACACTATCAACAGGCTGATAGTATATTTTTGAAGGGAGCTTAAATGTTTCTTGAATTTTCTCAAGGAAGATAAAATCTTTCCTAGGAGACCATTGCAGAGTATAAATTCCTAATGGAAGCTCCGGGTGATTAATTCCTTGTGTTGCAGGATAATATATATTACCTGATTGAGTAATTTGATTATGTTTCATTGCTTAAGCTTTAGATTTATAAAATTTTTCGAAATGTTCTGAATAACATTTGTTATATTTTGCAGGATCTGTTTTTGCCCATCTAGAATCTTTAACAAATCTCACTTTTTCTGCATTCTTCTTACAATTATCTCCTTTGACTTTTCCAGGAGTTGAAGAAGACTTTCTTTTAGAGTCTTTTGGACGCAGATAAGAACTTTTTATCTTCCTTTTTCCTTGATAGGTTTTTCTTTCAGCAGTACTTCTAGCTTTCATTGCTTTTTATTTTGTCCATTCGTCAGTAATAGTTATATCTACTTTCATAGATACATTTCTTACATACTTATTACCTAGAGATATCATAATATCTCCCATTTCTTTTGCAAAATCTCTTGCGAGATCTTCTCTAACTTCAACATCAATAGCATCATGAACAGTACAGATTAGGTATGCTACTTCTGTACCATATTTATGATTGTACTCATTTATGAGATTTCTGACTCCTACTAAAGCCTCTTTACAGATGTTAGCAGCTGTGCCTTGTATAACAGTATTAGGCCCATTTCTTTTTACTTGAGCCGTCTTTTCGTTATAATCATAATCATACATGCTAAGGCCCTTTAGTTCAGGATACCAACGAATTCTTTCCACTGGAGAGACCGTTTTAGTATGCTTGAATCTTACTGCCCTATCCCCTTCTTCCTTAAGCCACTTCGTTAACTTAGGAAAACTCTTTGAATACAGGTTAAACAAATCGAAAGCTTCCTCCTTACTTATCTGCATTCTATCTGCAAATGAAGAAGGTCCCATTCCATAAGCCTTTCCAAAGTTAATTGTCTTAACTTTAGTGCGTATCGGCTTATCCTTAACCTTGTCAAGTTTCCTATTAAACATAATGGAGCCTACATATAAATGTAAGTCTTCATTGTTATTTAGAGCATAGATTAACGCTTCCTCTTCACTTACATCGGCCATAATCATCAACTCTTGTTGAGAATAATCGGCACTAACCCACTTGAATCCTGCTCTAGATTTAAAACAATTTCTGAAACTATTGTCAGTTTCTCCATTAGTTTGTCCAGGTATATTCTGTAAATTAGGGGCCCCTGTTTCTTTATTTCCACTACTAACTCTGCCTGTAACAAGTACTTGCCAAAAGTCAGTATGAACTCTACCAGTTTTAGGATTGATAGAATTTAAGAACTTCTTTCCATATGTAGATATCCTTTTCGCGAATTCTCTATAGTTAGAAAGTTCTTTAAAGAATGGATGCAGTTTACCTAACTTAGATATTACCTTGTCTTCTGTGGAGCTTATTAAGGGCTGTTTAAGAAACGTAAGAAGTTTATTTGATACTTTTAATGTTTCAACAGGTGAGCTATAATTAATATTTAGCTTTCTAACTAAGTCATCACTAAATAAATTAGGGACATCACTTGTCTTGTAGTTAAGAGAAGTCTCGGCAAGAAGAATTTTATCTAGTTCAGTTTCAATCTCTCTTAACCTCTTAACATTGGAATAATATAGAGTCATCCAAGGAGTACGATCTAATATCATGCCATTGTATTCTATATCAGCTAAAGCTTTAACAACCTCATTTTCTAGCTCCAGACATGCGTTTAGAGCGTATTTATTGATAAGTTCGAGTTGTTTGTACATTACTTCATGTAGATATTTTACGTCTCTTGAAGCATAAAGTATCTGTGTGTCTGTAAAAGGTTGAGAGGTTATCTTAAAAAAGTCTCCTCTTGTATCCTTACTTAAAGTATTAGCTGTATATCTAAATACAACATCCTTTAGACTATAACCAAATTTCTCATATCCGCAGTAAATAACACACTCTGCTAACATAGTATCATATATCTTATCTAATATAATACCTGCAGCTTTTAAGAACTTATAGTCAAACTTTGCATTATGTAAAATACAAGTTTTAGATTCTAGAAGATTCTTAAATGTAAGTATGTTAACTTTTCTACAGTCTATTACAAATTGATTCTCTCCATCTCCTATCTGTAAGGATAAGATTTTTTTAGAGTGAGGGTCTCTGCCCTGAGTTTCTGTATCTACAGCTATAAAAGTATGATCTTTAAAATAGCTTAAACAGTCTTCTACAGAGGCAGAGCTCCACACTAAAGAATCAAACAAGTTATAGCCTTCTCCGACTATATAAACCATTATTTAATTTTAACAAGTACTTGATGGATTTGCTCAGTAGCTTCGTTATTAGCTAATAAGATTTTATTTAATCCATTATTTTCAGACTGAAGATCTGCAATAATTAGTGTATTCGCGTCTCTTTGACGTAATACTTCATCACTAACATCTTTGAGAAACTCTAAGTTTCTTTCAATATCAGTAATAATTTTTTCTCTTCTTAACTGGAAAGTCTTTGCTGTTTTTTTGCTTCCGAACATGATTTAACTTTTTTGATTATTAGTAAAAATTCCTATATCTGTTGTGAGATTAACTTCATCGTTGCCTAAATTGACTTCAACCTTAATACTCTTCACTATTGCTGTGGAAGAGGGCTCATCAGGAGGTTGGGTTTCAATAAACTGTAAGCTTATGTCCATGCATTCTTGCATTAATGCAGATATTTTCTCATTAACGAGCTTTTCAATTCTCTCTTTAACTTCTTGAAGCTTTTCATCAAGAGGAGTTGTTTGTTCCAGTTCCGTGTTCATTTAATGTAATTAACCTGTTCAAATAATATTGCGCTTTCTTAAGATCTGTTATTAATCCTTTACTTTTCCATCTTGATACATACTTTACTATATTACCTTCATAAAAGCCAAGATTTTGAGAGTCTATTAAATCAATAGGCTGTATATCTTTGCCTTTACCTTTATAGTGTTCAGGATTAATCTCACTCATTTAAGTCAATTTAAATACGTAAAAGCCATCTATATCATTGCCTGATATAACAAAAGCTATTTCATTAACTTTACTATAAGTTAACAAAACCTTATCCCTACCAGAGAATGTAGTAATTTTCTTGTCTACCCCATATTCAAACAAATCATCATTTTCAGAATCTATTAGATTGAATACAGCTCCATTTATCTCTGCATAAGCACAAGGACTTTCCTTCATATTACTGAGTAGATCTAAAGCATATAGATCTGATTTAGCTTCAGTTTCTAAAGTTGCCTTTATATCTTCCGGCATAACTTCGTCAAAAGATTTAAAAATTTTTGAATAGTCCGTTTCCATTTTTTTGTTCTTTAAAATAATAGTTAGGAGGAAAATCCTCCTAACTACTCAATTATGATTACTTACCTGCTCCAGATACGTTTATAGTACCTATAGAACTTGCTTTCTGTCTTTCAACAGAAGCGGCTCTCTCAGCTTCAAGTTGTTCTCTCCAAGTTTCAGCAGCTTTAGTTGCGTCCACTAGACGAGTTTCTAACGTAGACAATTTTGCTTTGTCTTCCGCTCTCTCTGCATTGATTTGAGCTATTTTCAAATTCTGTTCAGCAATATATTTGCTATGAAGCTCTTCAGTAATTCTTTTCTTCTCTTCATTAAGGTTGACTTGGTAGTCTCGCTTAAGATCTAGAAGATCATTATACTCTTGTTTATCAATTGCAACAGAACCTGTAGCAGTTAAGAAAGAATTTAGATGTTGGCTCATACCCTCTTTTACTTTAAGGTCTAGTTCCACCATTAATTGTCTTTCCATTTCTTTAGTCCTTACTTCCATTTCCTTAAGCTTTGCTTCTCTCTCGCTGATTTGATAATCTAAGTTAGTTACTTCATTAGACATTTCTTCAATATTGCTTGATACTTGCTTTAACGAATTAAGTGCTTTAATTATATCATTAGCACTTTTACTTAGGATTTTAGATGTTTGCTCTTGCATAAATCTTTATTTAAAGTATAATAGTGAAAAAAAAATGAAGATGCTAATCCTCATTTTCTTATCATCCATAAACTTTCTAAAGTTGGGATCTGGTGCATATTTAGCTTTTCATAGTCTTGAAAGAATGGATATTTTCTAGCTACAGGATCAAATAACATAAAAGTTAAAAATCCATGCTTATCTGTTTGTTTACTTTGTACACCATAAAGAGTGTCTACCCATATATTAGTTCCTTGAGCTGCTGAATTTAAATAACTTTCTACAAGTTCTACATATTCTATTGCGCCCATCCCAGTTTCATCTCTTATAATTTTTATAATTGATTCTCTATATAAAAGCTTTCTAGCTAAATCAATTTGTGCATCTGTAGAAGTAATACTAGTTGAAATTTTACAAGACTCTGAAAAACCCTGTATATTTATATATAACCCAGGATCCCAACTAAATAGTGAAGCTGTTGCAATTCTTGTGTCTAATACTAACATAAATTAAGTTTTAATTGAATCTCTCCTCATCCATAAGTTTTCTAGCATATGTGCAGTTTCATCTGGTTTAGGCTGAAAATATGGATAGTAATTTAAATAAGGATCAAAAACCATGAAGCTGTAGTAACCGTAAGTACTTTTTTGTCCCTGCATTCTTATAATCGTAATAAGGGTATCTTTACAACAATTTAAGTAATTTTCTACACATATGTAATATTCTCTAGCTTCCATCTTACTTTTCTTCATTATAATATTTTTAATCGTGTCATCGTATAAATATTGTCTTATACTTTCTATTACATCTTCTAATTCATAATGAGAAAAAGTTGTGCACTCTACTAGTGTACAAAGCGGATTATCTCTTAATTCCGGTATATACCCAAAGCCTATAGCATCTGCAATTTCAAGATCTATTGTAATAGCCATAATTAATTATTTTTATTTTTCCATGCCTTTTCTAAGCTTCCTAAATTATCATCACAATCTTGAAAGTAAGGATAACATTTAGCCTTTCTATCATAAAATAAGAAGCTTAAAAATCCATGATCACATACATATCCTGAAGGGTTATAAACACCATCTACCCAAAAACATTTACCTCCACCCATTTGAAAAGACTGTAAATATTTATTTACATAATCTATATATTTACTTGGAGTAATATTTGTTGTTGACATTATATGGGCCATGACATGAGCAGTATGTAAAAGATCTCTCACTCTTTCAAAAGGTATATGGCTAGATGTTTTACGGTCTGCAGCAAGTGTTACTGGTACATTTACAATTTCTCCGCAGTAATTAAAACCAGTGTGTTTTGCAAGTTCTGAATCTAAATAAATCATAGTTTTTAAGTTTAGTATAAAAAAATAGCCCCCGAAGGAGCTATAACTAAACTATTAATAAACTAAATGTTATGGTATCTCACAAATACCTCCTGCGCACGCCGCTTCTTGCGTAAAATTAGTTTCATCATCATGTTCTATAACTTCAGCAAGGTTTAATAGGTGTAATGAAGATTCTGCTTCAGAATAAGCTTTCTCATCAATTTCTTGAAAAGGAGCTTGAACGTAGCTACCTCCATCATACGGAAGTAATGATAGACCATTAGCATGATCTTTATGCTTCCATATCCACTCTTTTACTTCCTCCCATTCTTCCTCTTTGATTGTTATAGTTGCTGATATATTATGTGTATTTTCTCCAGTTACATGTCCTGGTACTATCCAATTTCTATTAAAGGTTTGGACCCTCTCCAAGAAATCTATAGCACTCTCATCTCCTCTCGTTATACTACCTTCCGGCGCTCTAATTGGAAACTTTAAAACTGCACTAGACTCTGGTCGAAACACATCATCTTCTACTAATTCAGGAGCTGAACTCTTAATGTATGCATACAATGGTTCATTTTTTCCTATTCGCATAGTTCTAATATAGAACGGACTATGCCACGCATGGATACCAGACGAGGTTCCTAATACACAGCTTGTAGTCCCACTAGGCTTAACGCACGTCATTCTATTGGCCGGATTTATCCCCAAAGTTTCAGCTACAAACGCGTTTGTAAGCTTTATAGTTTGAGTACCAGAAAACAGTATATCCTCTGTTATTTTATTACTGGCGATCCCTGTAATACCTACACCTAGTAGAGAATCCCTTTCCGTGGTCTTCTTCCATATAGGCCTTAAGTAATGGAAATCCGTATAACCTGCTTGGAATGTGCCAAGAACAGCAGCAGCTTTGGCTCTTTCTATGAAATCTTCTTTAGACTCTATTGAGCTTCCATTAATTTCACATAAATTACAAAACTGATATGGTCTTAAGGCTATTTCGGCGCATGGATTTGTGCCCCAATCCTTGTCATTAGTGAAGAAAAGACCAGGCTCACCTGACCTATTTAGCTTAATTCTATCCCATAGGGCGTCAAATTCGTATTTTTTGATTCTTCTTCTATTAATGACTACACTATTGTTAGCTCGGCCTCTTTGCTCATTTAATTCGTACCATTCCCCTGCCTTACAAGTCAACATTTCTGCATCATCGAAAGAAAACAAGGATATCATGGCAGCTCTTCTAATGCCTCCTGCTAACACAGCGTTGGCTATATGACACATAATGTCATGACACTCCAAAGGAGTAAGCTTTTCACCATCTTTCTTACGTTCAAGAATAGTTTCTATGTGAAATAGACATACTTTTAAAGGCTCTGGGCCTGGTGCTTTCCCTCCTGCTGTAATCAGCCTTGCACCTTTAGGTCTAATGTCACTAAAATCAAATCTTGGTTTTATATTACTAACAGTATAGGACTTCAAGAGAGCTTTTACAGCATCTGCCCAACCTTCTATACTATCAGATATAAGATATTTTCTCTCTTTTGAGGCTTTTCTAATCTCAGGAAGCTGTTCTACATGATGAAATTGTACAGAGTAACCTACCCCAGTACCTCCCAGCAGTAAAAACATGGCTTCAGAAAAGCTATAGATTGAATCTACGGGCATATAACAACAGTTATATATCCTAGACTCATTCCTTTCTATCGCCGCTCCTGCGAACTGTAAAGCACGCATGGAAGGGAGAATCTTCTTCTCCCTAACCATAGCAATTGCCTTAGAGAACATAGCCTCTAAATCCTTATCATTTTTTAGCTTGTACTTGTATTTTTCCCTTAGCATTGCTTCGTATCTGCCAACAATATCCTCCCAAGACTCTCTAGAATGAGTCTCAGATATGTACTTAGCGTACTTCTGAAATATTGTTATATCACTTAAAACTTGTAAACCTTTTTCCATTCTTAAAGATACGAAATATAACCTAAATGACAGCTTTTTATAAAGAATAAGGATTTAACCTTTATCTACTATCTCCGGAGCCTTTTAAAGTTCCGAGTTCTTTTCTTTGATGTAATTTTGCAATGTTTAGATTAGCTACATGGTCAAGAGTAACATTGAGATCTTTAGCAATGGCTGATATATACCAGAGACAATCCCCTAGTTCAGCTATTAGCGCTTCCTTATCGTCATCATAAAGAATGCCTTGCTTATCTCTTATTACTTTCTTATACTTATTAGCTAACTCTCCGCTTTCTCCTGCTAACCCTAATATAGGGTATACCAATGCATGTTCAATAGGATATACAGCTGTATTTGCAGCTAATTCCTGATAATCATTCATACTCATTGATAAAGGAGCTTCAACACTTGACATAAATTGAAATTATTGATGTTTAAATACGTCTTTCACCTTCCACAGGTGCTTTTCTTTTTCGAATTTCTCTTCATTAAACCTTAATATTTCTCTTAATGGGTCAGGAGCATCTGCAAGTTCAGCATCTTTAGATAACTCAGTTCCTAATAGGTCTTCTAGAGTTTTCTTAAGTTCTGGACTTTTTGTTATTACATTGTATCTTGGATCAAACAAAGCAAAATATTCTTTTGCTAAGTCCTTTCCTATTTTCGAATACACTCCTTGTCTAAAGTAACCTAATACTTCAAGAAGATTTTCTGGTATTTTTACAACTACTACTAAGTCTTCTCCTAGTTTGTAACTGTCTTTTAGAGCTTCTGGTTTCTTTTCAAAAACTCTTAAAACTCCAATTTCATCTGCACTTAAAGCCATTGATTCTAAGACTACATAGACACATTCACAACCATAATCTTTATCATTACCATGATCTCTCAAATATGCATTTTTTATCTTAAAACCGTAAGCAGCAATATGATTAAACTTTATATTTAGAAAGTATAAAAACATTCCTGCGGTTTTAGAATACTCACCGTACTTCCAAATTTCCGCCATAAATATTAAGATTTATAACACCTCCATTATCAACATATTCTTTAAAATATGGACTGTTAGTAGAGTTTATAAATGCATACTCTCTCAAAAGCTCTCTATAGCCTTTAATATTAGTACCATCATATGCTCTTCCACCATTTTCAGCCACTTCTAAATCCATCTCTGACAATTCAAACACTATAGGAGGTTCTAGATTAGATACATTAATTGCTATGATCCTTGGTCTTAATATTTCATAACCTTTATATAGAGGAGATAGCGACAAGAGTTTAGTGTAGTAAGCCAACTGTAGATCGTATCTATAGCTAACTATACTCTTATGAAAACTATACATAGGTTTACTAGTAGTCTTCAAATCCACAACCCTTAAGGTCTTATTAGTCTCGTCTATATCTAGAATGTCTATAAGTCCTTTACAAGGAAGACCTTCAATCTCACCTGTAACAATTTCTTGAAACTTATTTCCAGTTTTAAAGTATTTAGCACAGTATACATCCTTATATAAAGCTCTTACTAAAGCTTTAGCATGTGATACATCCTGTTTAGATACTAAAATCTTTCCAACATTCGAGTCTTGTTCCTTCAAGTAAGGAACTACTTCTTCTAAATAACGCTTCTCTACAGTAGCCTTAGTTAGTTTTATCCCACTTTGCTTATAAGCAATTTCTTCCGCTTCCTCTTTTCCTTTTCCAAGCATATAACACTCTGATAGAAGAGTGTGATAGTTCCACATTATATCTGTAGGATGCTTGACACTTGATATTTTATAAATTTCATTAAACCCATCTTCTCCAAAGAATGCTAAAGTATCAACTAGAGACCCTAGTGTAAAGTAACTAGTATCTTTTCTAGTAATACTCAGAGTTCCTGGACTCTTACTTAAAGAAGTTAGAAGAGATTGTGATATAGAAGTACTTTCTCTATATCTTTTCATCTCTTCGAATTTATTTTTTATCTGCAATACCATGTTTTATTTTAAGTAATTCAAGAAAATCTTCTTCCTTCATTACTATCAATTTTTCTTTCTCCCTTCTATGGAAAATTACAATAGGATAACTATGTTCTGGTGAACCTGGAGGAAAGTTCTTTTTAACTTCATCCTCAATACCCTTTATAAGTTTCACATAGTTTACTGCAGCTTTTACCTTCTTTGCTTGCACTAAATATGGAATACCCCATATATCTACTCCACAGTTATCGTAAAGTTTACTAGCTAATCTAGCAGTTTTACAATAAGCAAATCCTAACTCTTTAAAGATCTTAACAATCTCTCTTTCAAGGTCATGCCCCTTTCTTTTATTAGTTATAGCTTGGTTTTTTACTTTTCGCATAAAAGACACTTTTGTTCTAATGTATATAACAGCTTTTTAGTCTCTTCAGTTCCATACATTTTATAAAAATCAGAAACATCTTTAGTTCCTATATAACTTTTAGGTATGTTCCAGTAATCACTCCCTAAAATATTATTAAGCTTTATACTTGCATTTACACCTGCATTGTCATTATCGTATACAGTTATAATCTTATTGAACCTGCTCTTTAAATCAGCTACATAGCTATCAGGTATATGCATACCTTCACCATGAGGTGCAATTGCACTAAAACCAAAAGTTCTAAACACCATTACATCCTTTAAAGACTTAGTTATAATCAAGCATTCTCCTTTTAAAGGTAATTGATTATATCCTTGCAAATCTGTAAGAGATGTATTTGTAAGCCATTTTCTTCCAGTAATATCTAAAGGTCTATATATCTTAAGCTTATCACTGCCTACAAAATAATAACCAAAGATAGGATTACTTGGAATAGATACAAAGAATAGTTTACCGTTAAGCCATACTTTACCTACTGAAAAAACATGATACTTTTGCAGCATATGATAATCAATGCCATAGGAACTCCAATACTTTAACTCATCTTCACTATAGTTTTTTGTTTCTATTTGAATTAATGTATCTTTCCTAGTATAAGTATTATGTTTTATTACTTTTATCTCTTTTCTTTGATTTAGATTGAGATCTTTAAATATTTGAAATAAAGCTTCTTTATAGGTTAAGTTATATAAGTTCATTACTAAATCTATACAACTTCCCATAGTTCCTCCAAAATCTTTATACACTAGCTCTCCAGTACTAGAATAGTATATATTAAATGAAGGTATAGAATCCTTTCTTAACGGAGAATTCATCATTTTCTTTAGTTCAAAATCCCCTAAGTAGTGTTTAAAAATCTCTTCCTCAGAAGCAAGACTTAGTATGTCTTCTTTTTTTAAAAAGATAGATTCTTGCTTAAATTTAGTAGTAAACATACTAGTGTAAAAAAAAGAGGAGATTGCTCTCCTTTTTACAGGTTAATAAAATCGGTAAAAATTCTCTTCAGAACTTTATCCATTAAAGGTTCCCAGGCTTTCTGGATCTCAACAATAAGAGCAGCCTTAGTCATATTCTTCTTAATCTTAAAGGTTTTGAAGTATTGATACTTAAGAGTAGTAAATCTTGCACATACCGTCACTTCATCCTCCTTTATGTAAGCCTGTCCTACAGTAATTCCTTTTACTTTTAGAACATAGTCTGCAGTAGCTCTACCTCTTTGCCATTTATACCCTTTACCTCCAAAGTTGAGATTCTTGTAAGTAATAGCCAGTTCTTTTGCAGTTGCATTCATTATTCTTTAGATTTAAAAAATGTACAAATATTTACCCATACTGGATCAAAGTTAATAGGCCAAAGTGCCCATCCCATCTTCATTCCATGTGGGTCCAATTCTAACATTACTTTATTGTCATGATCTTCTAATTTGCCATCATTTTCAATAACAATTAGACTCATTAATACTGAGGTTTCTACAGGATAGGCATTACAATGACTATGAGAACTGCCAGGTATCTCAGCTCTATTAACACACGTATAGCAATCGTGATCTTTCTTCATCTTATAACCATTTAGGAGGGTAAGGAAATTCTTTTGCAAACCAGGCAGTAGCTAAAAAGAGTAAAGTTATTGGCCAAAGTAAGGCCAGACCAAATACTTGAAGTACATCATAGTATGTATACTCTCTACCTTCATCTTCAGCTGATGCGCGTTGAACTGCTCTTATTAATGCATATGTAAATACAAATAGTACTACATATACGATAGTTAATATTATATTCATGATTAAATGTAATTAGATGTTAGAATATAGTTAAATGCTAACAAATAGGATTCTTGAGATGTATCTGCTTCACAATCATAGTATGAACCATAACCATATGGTTTATGAATTTGTGCGCTATAAAAGCCAAGTTCTTTAAGTTCTAAAGCTTCTTGGTAAGGTACAAAGTCTTTTTCCATCAGTGAAATCGTTTACAAGTTGGACATTTAATAAGAAAAATAGGTGTTTCTACAATATTACCTTCTTTATCAGTGTAAATTATAGTACTGTTTGGACCTTCTTCATCAAAATTATGAGTATGTATAGGAAATACTTCACATTCAACGCCTTCGGCAATAAATTCATCTCCCTCCTTTACCCAAATAGCGTCAGAAGTTATTTCACCTATTACCTTAAATTGTTTATCCAAATCAATATCATTCAAAGTATGAATAGTAAAATCCTCAAGTTCTCCATTTAGAAGTTGTTCTTTTACTATATCCCCTACTTCTATGTCTTTAGAGCAAAGAAATAATTTTACTTTTTGCCTTCTTTTAAGATGATCATGCGGAAGTAAAGAAAGTGGTCCTAGATTTTTTAGGATATATTTTTTTCCTGTAATATCCTCCTCTTCAAAGTGATCATCATCTTTTATCTCACCTTCTACTGGTAAGTATTTTGCAAAATATTTTTTCATGATTTAGATTCTTATTTTTTGGTTTCTTCACACCCTGCTCTACATACACCTTCTCTCTTATCAGAGATAGCAG
>JACCDT010533005.1_pt1 | contig 31260 bp, 29 predicted proteins | sample 7446291 | NCBI WGS metagenome assembly JACCDT01 (sample SAMN15323446, study PRJNA562643) | freshwater metagenome | isolation source: river surface water | place: USA:Blue River Watershed | collected 2017-08-17
AGGTGTGTCTGCCTTTGCACCTGACTACTCGATGGACTACTTGCCCACGAACCCTTGGATTCACCAACCCTTCGAGCCCTATGACAGCATGCGTCCAGCGGCTTTGTTGGAGAAGTGGAAGGTTTAACTTCCTTTCGCTGGCTTTATGAACTCCGCTTCGGCGGAGTTTTTCGTTTCTAGGCTGGTTAATATCACTGCATGTCACGCAGCACCGACCTCATTCATCACGCCTACCAACCTCCCGCTGAATTTGAAGCCCCGCAAGTCGGCGTGTTCAAAGCCTCAACGGTGATCTTTCCCAATGTGGCTGCCATGCGCACACGCGAGTGGATGGACAAGTCGGCTTACACCTACGGCTTGCACGGCACTCCCACCACGTTCACGCTTGAAGAGCGTTTGGCTACGCTCGAGGGCGGAACGCATTGCATCCTCACCCCCAGCGGTTTAGCTGCCATTGCGCATGTAGATTTTGCGTTGCTCAAAACAGGCGACGAGGTGTTGATTCCCGATAACGCTTACGCTCCTAACAAGTCGCTGGCCGAGGGCGAGTTGGCTCAGTTTGGCATCACGCATCAGGTCTACGACCCGTTGGATGTGAACGACTTGGCCGCGCGCATCACAACGCGCACGCGTTTGGTGTGGCTCGAAGCGGCGGGCTCAGTGACGATGGAGTTTCCAGACCTGATTGCCTTGGTGCAGCTTTGTAAAGCACGCGGTGTGTTGTGCGCGCTCGACAACACTTGGGGCGCAGGCCTCGCATTCAATGCGTTTGACCTCAAGCCAGGGCAGTGCGAGCTTGGCGTTGACTTGACCATCCATGCGCTCACCAAATACCCCAGCGGTGGTGGTGATGTGTTGATGGGCAGCATCGTCACACGCAGCGATGAATTGGCGCGTGTTTTGAAGCTCAGCCACATGCGTTTGGGCACTGGCGTGGGCGCGAATGATGCCGAGATGGTGTTGCGCTCATTGGCTTCGATGCCGCTGCGCTACAAAGCGCAAGACTCGGCAGCACGTACCTTGGCCGCTTGGTGCGCTTCGCAGCCTGCGTTTAGCCAAGTGCTGCATCCCGCCCTCAGCCACTCACCTGGCCATGCACATTGGCAGCAGCTGTGTGTGACACCACAAGAGCCAGAGGGCTTGGCAGCAGGCATTTTCAGTGTGGTGATAGATTCGCGTTTCCCCGCTCATGCAGTGGATGCGTTTTGCGATAGCCTCAAGTTGTTCAAGATCGGTTACAGCTGGGGTGGACCTATGAGTTTGGTAATGCCTTACAACATGGCTTCCAGTCGCAAGCGGTCGACCGAGCACTTGCAACGTGGACGGGTGGTGCGGTTTTGCATTGGCCTAGAAGACGTGAACGATTTACAAAACGACATCTTGCAAGCGCTGCAACAAGCCAACTTGCAAACTTAAACAAGAAGAAGGGGCGTACATGCAGCAACTGGTACCCGATGAGAATCAAGACCGCATCGCGATAGCCCCCATTCGTTTCAGCGATCCATTTTTGTGGCTTTGGATGGGGCTGCGTGACATGGCTTCTCAGCCGTTGATCACCTTGTTTTATGGCGTTTGCTTTTGGTTGATGGCCCTGATTGTCTTGGCTGTTTTCAAAAGCAACCCTGAGTACACCTTGTCTGCCGTGTCCGGTTGCCTGCTGATTGGCCCGTTCTTAGCCATGGGACTCTATGACGTGAGCATGCACATGGAACGAGGTGAGCCTCCCAGCATGGGTAGCTCGCTCACCTGTTGGGAATCGCATGTGAAAAGCATGAGCATGCTCATCATGGTGATGGTGGTGCTCGAGCTGCTGTGGGGCCGCGCTTCGTTGGTGGTGTTTGCGGTGTTCTTTAACACGGGGGGGATGCCCACCACGGCTACGGTGCTCGAGGCCGTGTTCAATCCTCAAAACTGGGAGTTCATCGCTGCTTACATCTGTGTTGGGGGCTTTTTTGCCGGCTTGGTGTTTGCCAGCATGATGGTGTCGATCCCCATGATTTTGGACCGCGACACCGATGCCATCACTGCATGCATTACCAGCATGCGCGTGTTTGTGGATCACACAGGGGTGTCCATGGTGTGGGGTGCTCTCATCATCGTGTTGGTGGTGTTAGCCATGCTGCCATCAGCGGCAGGTTTGCTTGTGGTGGGGCCTTGGCTGGGATTTGCCAGCTGGCATGCCTACCGAGGTTCGGTGCGCGTCACCCAAGCCGCGGCAGCTTGAGGCCTTAAGCGTCTACTTGTTGGCACAAAGTCTGCGCCAATTGGCGCAAGCTGTCTGGGTTGCGGTTAGCTGCCACGCAAGCTGTTGCTTGGCCTGTTTGCGTGAAGTTGCGCACCATAGATGAGGCATAGGTCGGGTCGTAGTGCAGTACCAACAGGTCGCGCACCACGTTCTCGATATGGCCCGTGTGAATTTGTTCTTTCCAAGCATCAACCACGGCTTTGCCACGAATGGCGACCAATGCATCAAGACGGCGGCAAAACAAGTCTTGGTCGTCGACAAAGAAGTTGTAGTCTTCCATCAGCAGGGCCACGCGTTCATCCAAGCTCAACTGCAATTCAAAACACGGGCTGTCACGCATAGCCAGCATGAGTGATTCTGGGATAGACAAGTTGCCCACCTTGCGGCTTTCGGACTCGACAAATACAGGCCTTGCAGGGTCAAAGCTACGCAGGGCTTGCCACACCAAAGTGTCAAATCGTTTTTGGCTGGGCTGTGGCTGGCCCGGGATGTGGCCAAGCACCGAGCTGCGATGGCAAGCTAGGTCTTCTAGGTCCAGTACCTGAGCACCTTCTGTGGCTAGTGCATATAGCAAACGTGTTTTGCCTGAACCCGTGGGGCCTGAGATGACCTTGAATTGCAACGGAGCTACACGCTTAGGAATGTCCTCCACGATGGCTGCACGAAACGCTTTGTAGCCGCCTTCGATCAGGTTGACCTTGAAGCCAATTTGCCCCAGTACCAACGACAACGAGCCGCTGCGCTTACCGCCTCGCCAGCAGTAAATCAGGGGCTGCCAGTTCTTGGGCAACTCCAGCACTTCGCGTTGAATGTGCTGCGCAATGTTGGCGGCCACCATGGCTGCGCCATGCTTTTGCGCCTCGAATGCATTGACCTGCTTGTACATGGTGCCCACGAAGATGCGTTCTTCGTTGTTGAGCGAAGGCCAGTTGACGGCGCCCGGTAAATGATCGAGCGCGTACTCGTCTTCGCTGCGTGCATCGATGATGGTGCTGAAGCCGCCGGGTGCGCCCAGCGGGATGGCCATGCGGCCCAAGGCGTCTTGCGCCGAGATAAAGGTAACGCTCACGGTTTATAAATTCTTTTTAATTTCGGGCCACACATTGGCCAACATGCGCGGGTGCGCTTCGGCTTTGGGGTGGATGCGGTCGGGCTGAAACTGCGCGGTGGCATCAGGCGCATCAGCAATTCCTTTGAGGAAAAACGGCACCAAGCCTGTGCGGTACTTCTTGGCGAGATTGGCAAACATCACCGAGAACTTGGCGCTGTAATCTGGTCCGTAGTTGGGTGGTATTTGCATGCCCACCAGCACCACGCGTGCGTTGACGGCGCGACAGGCTTGAATCATGGCCTCGAGGTTGTTTTGGGTGCTGTCAAGGTCAAGGCCGCGCAGCGCATCGTTGCCACCGAGCTCAATCACCACTTGCACAGGCCGCACTTGGTCCAGCATGGCGGGCAGGCGAGAGCGTCCGCCTGCGGTGGTGTCGCCGCTGATGCTGGCGTTGACCACGCGCACATCGGGGCGCTCGGCTTGCAGCTTGTCGGCCAGCAAAGCCACCCAGCCTTTACCGCGAGGAATACCGTACTCGGCGCTAAGGGAGTCACCTAATACCAAGATGGTGGCGGCAGGCACCGTGCCCGGCGCGGGTGCAGAGCCGGGAGGTGGCACGTTGTTTTGTGGGGGCTGGCCGCGACGGCGGTGCGGACCGGTGGAGGTGATTTCGCCTTCCATACCCTGCCCGGTAGAGGTGATGATGCTTTGTTGGGCCGAAGCTGTGCCGAGGCCAAAAGTCCCCAGCAACGCAGCGCCCAGTGCGCTCAAGTTAAAGTCACGTCTCAACAACCCATTGCGCTTCATGACCCAGCCTTCATTCAAAAATTCATCCACATCGTCGACACCGTTGATGGCCGTCTCGCATTTGTCCAAATCGGTGCAAGACGCCAGCGGCACACTGCACATTCTCCGCGATATCGACTTCCAACTAGCGCCCCAGCAATCCTTGGCCATTGTGGGTGCCTCGGGCTCGGGCAAAAGCACCTTGTTGTCCATCATGGCGGGGCTGGATACACCCACGCAGGGCACGGTGTGGTTGGGTGGGGTGGACATGTTTGCAATGGACGAAGACGCACGCGCCGCGCTGCGCGCCCGTCAAGTGGGCTTTGTGTTTCAAAGCTTTCAGCTCTTGGGCAATATGACCGCGTTAGAGAACGTCATGCTTCCGCTGGAGTTGGCAGGTTTGCCTAACCCACGTGCGGCTGCCAAAGACATGCTGGTGCGCGTGGGCTTGGGCGAGCGTTTGGGCCATTACCCCAAAGTACTGTCAGGCGGCGAGCAACAACGCGTAGCCTTGGCCCGCGCCTTTGTGGTCAAGCCCGCGCTTCTGTTGGCCGATGAGCCCACAGGCAGCTTAGACCACGCCAGCGGCGAGCGGATCATGGACTTGATGTTTGAACTCAACAAAGAACTGGGCACCACGCTGGTATTGGTCACTCATGATTTGAAGCTGGCTGCAAGGTGCGATCAAGCGATCACGATTGAGGCAGGGCAGGTCAAGGGATAATGCTCCCATATGTCTTCAGCCCCTAAAGTTCTCTTCGGCTTTCACGCCGTTGGCGTGCGCGTTAAAACAGCGCCGCAATCCGTCATCGAAATTTACTTCGACCCCACACGCCGCGATGCGCGCATGCGTCAATTTGTGGACCGTGCCACCGAAGCAGGCATTCGTTTGATTGAGGCCGATGGCCCTCGTCTAGCCAAACTCTCTGGTGGTCATGGCCACCAAGGTGTGGCGGCACGCGTGAGCGAAATCAAGATGGTTCACTCGCTGGATGAGTTGCTGGAAGGCATTGAAAAAATCGAATCGCCTCTGATCTTGGTGCTCGACGGTGTGACCGACCCGCACAACCTTGGCGCGTGTTTGCGTGTGGCCGATGGTGCGGGTGCACATGCAGTGATCGCACCCAAAGATCATGCCGTAGGCATTAACGCCACGGTGGCCAAAGTTGCCAGCGGTGCGGCTGAGACAGTGCCTTATTTCATGGTGACCAATTTGGCGCGTACCTTGAACGAGCTGAAAGAGCGCAACATTTGGATCATCGGCACCAGCGATGATGCGCCCAAAACTTTGTACCAAGTGGACCTTAAAGGCCCCACAGCATTGGTGCTGGGCGCAGAGGGAGATGGCATGCGTCAGCTCACGCGCAAGACGTGTGACGAACTCATCAGCATTCCCATGTGCGGTGGGGTTGAGAGCTTGAACGTGTCTGTGGCCAGTGGTGTGTGCTTGTACGAAGCACGTCGTCAGCGCACGGTTGTTTGATTTTTAGCTGAGCTTGCTTCGGCTGCTCGGTATGGGTCGAGCCCTCATGCTGGAGTACCAGAAATCGGTCTCGCCTCATACCGAGCAGCCGAAGACCGCGGCCTGCATTTTGTCTAAATCCAGCCTAAGGCACCTAGTAGGGCGCCGAAACCTAGCAACAGCAACATGTGTGTTTTTGTTTTCCACACGATTAAAGTGGTAGCACCTGCCATGACCCACAAGGGCCAATCGTGTTCGGGGTTTTCGTGATTACCTGTGAGCAGCCAACCTGTGGCAATCAGCAGCGCAATCACGATGGGGGCCATGCCGCTTTTGAAGGCTTTGACGGCCAACATCTCGCGGTTACGGTGGGCCCATTGCGTGGCCACGAAGGTAAGGGTACATGAGGGAATCATGATGCCCACCATGGTAATGAGCACGCCCCACAAGGCCAAGGCCACAGCAGGCCAACCCGCGGCCAACCCGCCGCCAGCATTCAAGCCTACGTTCCAGCCCATCAGTGCAACGAACATCACATTGGGTCCTGGCGCACCTTGAGCCAAAGCAATGGATGAGGTGAACTGTGCATCACTGAGCCAATGCGTTTCATCCACCAAGTAGCGGTGCATATCAGGTGCGGTGGTGATGGCCCCTCCGACAGCCAAGAGCGACAAAGAGATGAAGTGCAGAAACAACGAGCTCCAATCGACCAAGGTCAAGGTGATGCTCATGCTGCACCTCGCTGCTTGATGCAATGTGCGGCCCACACGCTCGCTAGAGGGCCAAGACTCAGCAGCACCCAAGCCAACGGCAAACGCAGCAAGCCGATTGCAATGAAGGTGAGTGCACCAATGCCGAAGCTGGTCAACATGCCCATTGGGTTGTTTTTGAGTGCGCTCATGAGCTTAATGCCCACGGCCGCAATGAGACCTGCAGACACAGCGCCCATGCCGCGCAGCATGCCCTGTGCCAGCGCCGTGTCGGCCACACCTGCAAAAGCAGCGGCTAGCAATAGGACCAACACCGAAGGTGCTAACAGCAAACCACTCAGTGCAGCAAAAGCACCTCCAATGCCAAAGCTTCTTCCGCCCACCATCAATGCAAGATTGACCACATTGGGTCCGGGCAAAATTTGCGCGACGGCCCAGTCTTCCACGAATTCATCGTTGGTCAACCATTGTTTTTTTTCGACCAACTCGCGTTGCACTACGGCCAAAACACCTCCAAAGCCTTGCAGAGCTAAAAGGGTGAACGACACGAACAGATCTGTTTTGCTTTGTGGTGAGTTGGGTGCTGCGCTTGGATGCAACTGAGTGGCATCACTCATACGGTCAAGCCGCCTGCCACTTCAATCACGGTACCGTTGATGTAAGACGCTTCATCGCTTGCCAAAAAAGCGTAAACATTGGCAATGTCTTCTGGTTGACCCAAGCGCTTCAAAGGCACTCGGTCCATCATTTCGTCAATTACTTTTTCTGGAATTGTCGAGAGGATCGGCGTTGCAATGAAGCCAGGCGCCACCGCATTCACGCGAATGCCTTTGGGCCCCAACTCTCGGCTCCATGTTTTTGTGAAACCAATCACGCCAAACTTGGTGGCTGCGTAGTTGGTTTGGCCAAAGTTGCCGTAGATGCCCACCACGGATGAAGCATTCAAAATCACGCCGCTGCCTTGCGCCACCATGGTGTCAGTCACAGCTTGTGCGCAATGGAATACCCCGCGAAGGTTCACATCAATGACGCGGTCAAATTGCTCTAACGTCATTTTTTGCAAACGCGCGTCTTGCGTGATGCCTGCGTTGTTAACCAACACGTCGATGCGACCGTATGTGTCGAGGACTGCTTTGACAGTGGCATCCACCATGTCGCGTTGCGTCACATCCACCACGAAACCAAGTGCTTGTGCCCCAATGTCTCTGCACTTCTTCACAGCTTCGTCAACTGCAATTTGTTTCACATCACACACGATGACGATGGCACCCTCTTTTGCGAATTTGAGGGCTGTGGCCAAGCCAATACCTTGAGCTGCGCCTGTGATGAGGCTGACTTTGTCTTTGAGTCGCATGTTTTGTGAGTTGGTCTATTGATTTAAACGCATGAGTTTACGCATCTGTTTTGCCTAGGTGAAAACACCGACTAAATCATTTATGTAGATTAAGGGAAATACCTAGTAAATCAATTCAATTGATTAAGTCACAATAAATCAACTTGAGTGATTAATTCAAGTTTCACAACACTTTGGAGCGAGACAAACTTATGAAATTCAATCAACTGTTTATGGCCTGTGCAGCAGCTTTGTCATTGTCTGCAGCGGTGGCAGGCGAGGTCGAGGTTCTGCATTACTGGACGTCAGGCGGTGAAGCCAAATCAGCAGCCGAGCTGAAAAAAATCATGGCCGCCAAAGGCCATGCCTGGAAAGATTTCGCCGTGGCTGGTGGTGGCGGTGACAACGCCATGACGGTGTTGAAGAGCCGCGTGGTAGCAGGAAACCCACCGTCTGCCGCACAAATTAAAGGTCCAGCTATTCAAGAGTGGGCACAAGAAGGTGTGCTGGCCAATTTGGACAGCGTGGCTCAATCCGAGAAGTGGGATAGCTTGCTGCCTCAAGTCGTGGCCAACGTCATGAAATACAAAGGCAGCTACGTGGCAGCACCGGTCAACGTGCATCGCGTTAACTGGGTTTGGGCAAGCCCAGAGGTGTTGCAAAAGTCTGGCGTAGCCAAAATGCCAGCCAACTACGACGAGTTCTTTGTAGCTGCTGACAAGATCAAGAAAGCTGGGTTCATTGCGGTGGCCCACGGTGGTCAAAACTGGCAAGACTTCACTACGTTTGAGTCGGTGGTTCTGGGTGTTGGTGGTGCCAAGTTCTATCAAGACGCATTGGTCAAGCTGGACCCCAAAGCTTTGAGCAGTGCCACCATGAAGAAGTCGCTTGAGACATTCCGAAAAATCAAGGGATACACAGATGCTGCATCGCCTGGTCGCGATTGGAACTTGGCCACTGCGATGGTCATGCAAGGCAAAGCAGGTTTCCAGTTCATGGGTGACTGGGCCAAGGGCGAATTTGTAGCTGCTGGCAAAAAACCAGGTAAAGACTTCCTGTGCGCAGCAGCTCCAGGTACGGCTAACGCTTACACATTCAACGTGGATTCATTTGCCATGTTCAAGCTCAAAGATGCAAGCGCGCAGAAAGCTCAAAGCGATTTGGCCGCAGCCATCATGAGCACGGATTTTCAAGAAGTGTTCAACCTGAACAAGGGCTCAATCCCAGTCCGCTTGAACATGTCGATGGCCAAGTTTGACGACTGCGCCAAGCTCTCAAGTAAAGACTTCGTGGATACCGCCAAGACCGGCGGCTTGGTTCCATCCGTAGCACACGGTATGGCGATTTCGCCAGCGACCGAAGGCGCGATCAAAGATTTGGTGAGCCAGTTCTGGAACGACGACAAGATCAGCATTGACGAAGGTCAAAAGCGTCTCGTTGCCGCGGCGGCCACCAAATAAGCAGCAGCTCGACTGTTGAGACATAAACCTTGGAGATACAAACAATGAAAATGAAATTAACTTGCGTAGCTGCAGCTTTGTGTTGCGTTAGTACAGCGGTATTTGCCGCAGATGTGAGTGGTGTCGAAATCACCGGTTACAGCCGTGGCGGTGGTGTGTACAGCTACAACAAAGACCAGCAAGTCAAAGGTGGTTTGAGCTTGGGTGGTGACTTGCAGAAGTACCGTTTGGGCAACGAGGGGGATTACGGTGTTGAAGTCAACATCGCCAAAACCTTTGAAGTGGAAGGTGTGAAATACAAACTTGACTACATGCCCACGAAGTGGAATAGCGGAGCCGTTGGCACAGAACAAGCCTTTGTGGAAATGAGTGGTTTGAGCTTTGCACCAGAAGCCAAAATTTGGGCAGGTCAACGCCGTCTTCGTATTCAAGACGTGCACATCGTCGATCACTTCTTGATGGACTACGGTGTGAACCAAGGCTCAGGTTTTACTGATTTGGCTGTCGGTGGAATGAAGCTGGGCGCTGCTTTGCAAACAGGTGATACCTTTGATGCCAAGATGGCTGCAGGCACTTCGGCTAATAAGTTGAACATTGATCTCTCAGAAATCAATACCAACCCTGGCGGTAAAGTCCGCGTGCTATTGACCTCAGTCAGCACCTCAGGTTTGAAAAGCAGTGGTGGTTCGGGCTTCACTTTGAGTCACAACCAAGTTGACTTCGGTGTCAAAGGTTTGACCAACAGTTTGTTCTTGCAAACGTCGAGTGGCTACGCCAACATCAATGGTCGTTTTGGTGACATTGCAAAAACGCAAACATCTGACCCATATGGCAAGAAAACAAACCGTGTCGCCGATTCGATCAATTGGCAATCTGGCGCTTTTGGTGGTCAAGCCATCTTGGGCTATCAAACGACCAAGTCTGATGATCCAGCCGCTGCTTACACCATCAAAGATACATCGCTGGGCGGTCGCGTGTCCTACGCCGTTTCTAAGAACTTCAAATGGTTGGCGGAAGCTGGCACCACTTCTCGCAAATTTAGCGATGGTCAAGCTGGACAACGCCTGAACAAGGTAACGATTGCGCCCACATTGGCTCTGTCTCCAGACTTCTGGTCTCGTCCCGAGTTGCGTTTTTACGTGACACGTGCCAACTGGAACCAAGCTGCATCTGACGCAAACAATGGCGGCGCTGGTGAAGGTGTATTTGGCACCAACGGCCGCAAGTCGCAAACACTCGCTGGCGTGCAGTACGAGGTGTGGTTTTAAATAGCGGATGAACGAGGGATTGGGAAAGGGGCAACCCTTTCCCTTTTTTGTTTTGAACATAGAGGGCATCCAGATGCAAAAGCATCGCTTAGAAGCGTTGATACCCAAATTGGTGGTCGCACCTGGCTTGGTGCTGGGTTTTGCGTTCATCTACGGCTTCATGATTTGGAATGGTGTGCTGTCAGTCACCGCTTCACGCATGTTGCCCAATTACGAATGGGTGGGTTTGGCCCAGTACGCCAAGCTGTGTGAGATGGACCGCTGGTGGGTCGCCCTGAAAAACTTGGCCATCTTTGGCATCGGCTATGTGGGCGGTGCAATGGCGTTGGGCGTGCTGCTTGCCGTCTTACTTGATCAAAAAGTACGTGCCGAAGGCTTCATTCGCACTGTGTATTTGTATCCCATGGCTTTGTCATTTGTGGTGACAGGCACCGCATGGAAATGGTTGCTCAACCCTAGCATGGGCTTAGAAAAACTCATGCACGACTGGGGTTGGGAGAGCTTCACATTTGGTTGGCTGGTCGAGAGTGACATGGCCATTTATTGCGTGGTCATTGCTGGCATTTGGCAGTCTGCTGGTTTTGCCATGGCTTTATTTTTAGCTGGCCTGCGTGGTATTGACGACAGCATCATCAAAGCTGCACAAATTGATGGCGCATCACTGCCACGTATTTACTGGCGTATTGTGTTACCAGCTTTGCGCCCTGTATTTTTCTCAACCTTGATGGTGCTGTCTCATTTGGCCATTAAGAGCTTCGACCTCATCATGGCTCTCACATCAGGCGGTCCCGGCTATGCGACAGACGTGCCTGCCACCTTCATGTACGCCATGAGCTTCACGCGTGGACAAATTGGTTTGGGTGCTGCGAGCGCCACCATGATGTTGGCCACGGTCGCTGCTTTGGTTGTGCCGTATTTGTATAGCGAGTTGCGGAGTAAAAAACATGAGCACTAAGTTGTTGTCGACGCAGATGCTCGCGCGTGCGTTGCTGTATGTCACCTTGGCTGTTGGCGCCGCCTTCTTCTTGGCCCCGTTGTATGTCATGGTTGTCACGTCTTTGAAAGACGCCGATGAAATTCGTCAGACCAGCTTGGTGAGGCTGCCAGGTGCGATGAACTTCGACGCATGGCGTTTGGCTTGGGACTCTGCTTGCACAGGTGCGCAATGCTCAGGCTTAGAACCCTTCTTTTGGAACTCGGTGTGGATGGCAGTGCCGGCAGTGTTGATCTCAACGATTTGGGGTGCACTCAACGGCTATGTACTGAGCTTGTGGAAATTTCGCGGCAGTGAAACCTTGTTTGCTTTGTTGTTGTTTGGCGTGTTCATGCCATTTCAAGTGGTACTTTTGCCCATGAGCCAAGTGCTGGGTTGGTTGGGGCTGTCTAGCTCGATTGCTGGCTTGATCTTTGTGCATTTGCTCGCAGGTTTGCCCAGCACGACCTTGTTCTTTCGCAACTACTACGCCGCCGTGCCTAAAGACTTGCTCAACGCTGCTCGCATGGACGGGGCTGGTTTTTGGATGATTTTTTTCCGCATCATCGTGCCCATGTCTACGCCCATTGTGATGGTGACTTTGATTTGGCAGTTCACCCAAATTTGGAACGACTTCTTATTTGGTGTGGCCTTCAGTGGCGCGGATTCTAAGCCCATCACGGTGGGCTTAAACAACTTGGCCAACACCACCAGTAGCGTCAAAGCCTACAACGTAGACATGGCAGCAGCACTTATTGCAGGTCTGCCCACCATGTTGGTGTATGTGGTGGCCGGACGATATTTTGTGCGCGGGCTCACAGCCGGCGCCGTGAAAGGTTAAGAGGAATAGAGCATGTCTTCAGCATTGAAAATCAGCGGCATTCGTAAATGTTTTGGTAAGGGCGACAACACGGTGGAGGTGCTTAAGCGCATCGACATCGATGTAGCACCCGGTGAGTTCTTGATCTTGGTGGGGCCTTCGGGCTGCGGCAAGTCCACCTTGCTCAATATCATTGCGGGCTTAGAAGAACCGACCGAGGGCAGCATCTCGATTGGCGACCGTAACGTGGTGGGCGTTCCTCCCGCACAGCGCGACATTGCGATGGTGTTCCAGAGCTATGCGCTTTACCCAACGATGAGTGTGGCTGAGAACATTGGCTTCGCATTAGAAATTCGCAAAGTGCCCAAGGCCGAGCGCCAAGCACGCATTGCCGAAGTGGCCGCCATGTTGCAGATTGAGCATTTGCTCGATCGCCGTCCGTCGCAACTCTCGGGGGGGCAACGTCAACGTGTGGCCATGGGCCGTGCTTTGGCGCGCAACCCGCAACTGTTTTTGTTTGATGAGCCTTTGTCTAACCTCGATGCCAAATTGCGCGTCGAGATGCGTGCCGAGATCAAGCGCTTGCACCAGCTCAGTGGCATCACCAGTGTGTACGTGACGCATGACCAAGTCGAAGCCATGACCTTGGGCAGCCGCATCGCGGTCATGAAGGGCGGAGTGTTGCAGCAGCTCGGTACGCCCGATGAAATTTACAACCGACCTGCCAACACTTATGTGGCGACCTTCATTGGCTCACCCACAATGAACTTGATTGAGGGCAGGGCAACTGGTTATGGGCAGTTCTCTATTGCGGGTGCAGGGCTAGCTTTAACTGCACCCGACAACGCCAGCAAACCCACTTTGCTTGGTTTGCGTCCGGAACATATCCGCTTGGACGATGCCGCCGCATGGCGTGGTGTAGTGAACTTGGTGGAGCCAACAGGTGCCGATACCTATGTGGTGGTCGATACAGCAGCGGGTAAGGTCACGGTGCGTACTGCGCCACAAACCCAAGTGCGTCCTGGTGATGCTGTGGGACTGGAGATTCAAGCTGACCACGTGACTTGGTTTGATCAAGCATCAGGCCTACGTCTTTGATGCGTATGTGATTTGAATCGTGTGCCTAGATGCTGAAATGTGATCAGGTGCTTCCGCGCACCATCAATTCGTAGCCCACATCCACACTGGACGTCGCTACTTCTTCATCGCGCATCAAGGCCAGCAGCATCTTGGCTGCCGCCTCGCCAATCGCCGCGCGCGGCGTGCGAATGGTGGTCAGGCCTGGGCCCATAAGATCGCTACCTGTGAGGTCGTTGAAACCCGCGATGGCCAACTGTTGGGGTACTTTGATCTTTAAGCGTTGCGCGGCCAACAACGCGCCTTGTGCCAAGTCATCGTTGCAAAAAAAGATGGCGTCAATGCTGGGGTCGTTGGCCATGATGTGCTGCAGCATCTCTCCGCCCAAAACCATCGACGAGGCTGATTTGTTGGTGTAGCTCAGCGCTTTGTCATACAGCTTGGCGGCTTTGAGCGTTTTGCGCCAGCCCTCTAAGCGCTGCATGGTGCGGGGGTCTAGCTGCGCCGCAGCAAAGGCGATGCGTTGTCGGCCACGGCTTAGCAAATGTTCTGTGAGCGTGCTGGCTGCTTGTGTTTGCGAGAAACCCACACTGTTCACATCGGGTGACTGGGCTAGCTCCATCATGTGCACGCAGGGGATGCCGCTTTGTTCAATCAACGCACTCGCTGCATCGCTGCGGTCCAAGCCCGTGACTAAGATGCCAGCAGGGCGGTGCTGCAATTGCTCGCGCAAGAGCTGTTCTTCTTCTTGCGTGTTGTAGTGGGTGATGCCAATGAGGGTTTGATAGCCCGCATGACGCAGTGTTTTTTGGATGGACTCCAATACGTCCACAAACAAGTTGTTTGACAACATAGGAATCAACACCGCCACATGGTCGCTGTGTCGTGAGGCCAGGGCGCGTGCAGCTGGATCTGGTGTGTAACCCAGCTTCAGGGCCGCGGCTTTGACGCGGTCTGTCAAATCGCTTGCCACTGCACGCTCACCGCGCAACGCACGCGACACCGTGATGGGGCTGACCTTGGCCAATGCAGCCACATCAGCCAGCGTGACGCGGCCTGTGGCACGAGAGCGGGTGTTTGGGGATTTCATGCGGTCAAGGGTTTTTGCTAGGTTTGTGACGTTTGTTTTTTATTTATGATAGCGCTATCCGAGAGCTGCCCATGTGATGGTTATCACTGAATGCTCTCTACTTTTTACTTAAACGGGATAGCGCTATCCGTAATGCAAAGATGAATGCTCCAGTCGTCATCATGGGCGTCGCCGGTTGCGGCAAATCAAGTTTTGCGACAGCTTTGTCGCATGCCTTGGGTTGGCAGTTGATTGAAGGGGATGAGTTTCATCCACCCGAGAACGTCAACAAAATGCGTGCAGGCATCGCCCTGACAGATGAAGACCGAGCGGGTTGGCTCGATGTGTTGGCCCATGAATTGGTGCACCGTGGGCCACGCGCCGTGTTGACTTGTTCGGCTTTGAAGAAGGCTTACCGCGACCGTCTACGTCAAAGCGTGCAGGGCTTGCTGTTTGTGCATCTGGATCTCACGCGTGAGCAATCCATCGCACGTGTCACGCAAAGACCCGGCCACTACTTTCAACCTGCGTTGGTAGACAGCCAATTTGCTGCATTAGAAAAGCCAATCCACGAATCGGGTGTCATCACAGTAGATGCCACACAAAGCATAGAAACCATCCAATCGCAGGTGTGCGCTTGGTTGCAAGCGAAGGAATATGTATGAGTTCAAGTCAAACTACCTCACGCAGTCAGGCACTCGCGCAAGTGCTGATGGCCACGTGTTTGGGTGTCATGGCGGTGGCCGTATTTTTCAACGTGGTGCTGCGTTACGGCTTTGGCAGTGGCATTGCGGCGAGTGAAGAACTCTCGCGTTTGTTGTTTGTTTGGATGGTCTTCATCGGTGCCACAGCGGCTTACCCAGCGGGTGAGCACATGGCCTTCACCAGTTTGATCGCCAGCGTGCGCAACCATCCAAAAACCATCCAAGCTTTGACGATTTTGATTCGAAGTTTGGTGATTGTGAGCTGCGTTATGTTGGGGCGTGGTGCTTGGCAGCAAGTCGAAGTGGGGCTGAGCAGTAACTCAGTCGTGCTGGGCTATCCCAATTGGTTGTTGCCTTTGCCTGTGCTGCTGTGTGCATTGGCTATTGGTCTGATGGCTCTTAAAGAATTGATTCAAAACAAAGCTATGGACTTTGACCACGGCGTGGACGTGGAGTAACGCATGACACCAGAAGCACAAGCATTCGTTGTTTTTTCTGTGGGTATGTTGTTGCTCATGGGTATTGGTCTGAACATGGCATTTGCGTTGGTTCTCACAGGCGCAGGCATGGCGTGGGTCCTTGATTTTTGGGATACCCAATTGCTCGCGCAAAACTTGGTGGCTGGCGTAGACAGCTTTCCATTGTTGGCAGTGCCGTTCTTTATCTTGGCGGGTGAGTTGATGAACTCGGGCGGTATCAGCCGCCGCATCATCGATATGGCGCAAGCTTGGGTGGGGCATATCCGTGGTGGTTTGGGTTTTGTCGCCATTGGCGCTGCGGTGCTCATGGCCAGCATGAGTGGCTCTGCCTTGGCGGACACCGCAGCACTGGCTACGATTTTGTTGCCCATGATGAAGCGCCAGGGCTACCCCATGCACACCTCGGCAGGCCTCATTGCGTCGGGCGGCATCATCGCGCCCATCATTCCACCGTCCATGCCGTTTGTGATTTATGGCGTGACCACTAACACATCGATCTCTTCATTGTTTTTGTCTGGCATCGTACCCGGCATCATCATGGGCTTAGGTTTGATCATCGCGTGGAAGCTTCAACTGCGCCACATTGATTTGCCTCACGGCGAAAAATTGCCCTTGATTGAACGTTTGCACGCTACCCGCAAAGCCTTCTGGGCCTTACTCATGCCGCTCATCATCATCGGTGGCATGAAGACAGGCATCTTCACGCCTACTGAGGCTGCCGTGGTGGCTGCGTTTTACGCCTTGTTTGTGGCGTTGATCATCCATCGCGAGATGAAGCTCATTGAAATTCACGAGGTCTTGGTGCGTGCTGCCAAAACCACTGCGGTGGTGATGTTCTTGTGTGCAGGCGCACAAGTAGCCAGCTACATGATCACCTTGGCTGATTTGCCAACCGTGCTCACAGGTTGGTTGGGCCCCTTGGTCGAAAGCCCTCGCGTGTTGATGGCGGTGATGATGATCACGTTGGTGTTGATTGGCACTGCGCTTGACCTCACACCGACGATTTTGATTTTTGCGCCCGTGATGTTGCCCATCGCGGTGAAGGCTGGCATTGACCCTGTGTATTTCGGGCTGATGTTTGTGCTCAACGGCGCGATTGGTTTGATCACACCGCCTGTGGGCACTGTGCTCAATGTGGTGGCGGGTGTGGGACGTTTGTCCATGCATCAAGTCATCAAAGGGGTCAACCCGTTTTTGGTGACTTACCTCATCATCTTGACAGCGTTTGTTTTGTTCCCGCAAATCGTGACCGCCCCAGTGGCGTGGATGCGATAAGTTTTTAACCCAAGGAGACTTCCCATGACTTTTCTTCGTCGAACCCTCATTGCTGCAGCTACTGTGGCCGTAGCCAGTGCCTCGTTTTCTGCCTTCGCGCAAGACATCAAGCCTCGCTTGATTCGTTTTGGCTATGGCTTGAACGAGCAAAGCAACCAAGGCCGCGCTGCCAAAGTGTTTGCTGAGCACGTGGAAAAAGCCTCTGGCGGCAAGATGAAAGTGCGCGCCATTGGCGCCGCTGCCTTGGGCCCAGACACACAAATGCAACAAGCCTTGATTGGCGGCGCACAAGAGATGATGGTGGGCTCCACAGCCACTTTGGTGGGTATCACCAAAGAGATGGCTTTGTGGGACACCCCCTTCTTGTTCAACAACGTCAAAGAAGCGGATGCGGTGCTCGACGGTCCGATCGGCCAAAAAGTGATGGATAAGTTGCAAGACAAAGGCTTGGTGGGTTTGGCGTATTGGGAAAACGGCTTCCGTAACCTGACCAACAGTAAGCGCCCAGTCACCAAGCTGGAAGACTTGAACGACGTCAAGTTGCGTGTGATGCAAAACAATGTGTACCTCGACAGCTTCAAGCTCTTGGGTGCCAATGCAGTGCCCATGCCTTTCTCTGAGTTGTTCAGCGCTTTGGAAACCAAAACCGTCGACGGTCAAGAGAACCCCTACAACACAATCTTGTCGAGCAAGTTCTACGAAGTGCAAAAGTACTTGAGCGTGACCAACCACGTGTACAGCCCCTGGATCGTGACTGTGAGCAAAAAGTGGTGGGATGGCTTGAGCAAGACCGAACAAAAAATCTTGCTTGATGCTGCACGCGTGAGCCGCGACTTTGAACGCAAAGACACACGTGACGAAGCCAGCAAAGCCTTGGGCGACTTGAAAGCTAAAGGCATGCAAATTAACGAGTTGCCTGTGGCTGAAGTCAACCGCATGCGCGACAAACTCACGCACATCAACGCAGGTATTGCCACCAACGTAGGCATGGATTTGTGGAATGACACGCAGAAAGAACTCACGCGTTTGCGTGCTAAGAAGTAATTTTTAAGCAGCATCAGAAAAGCCACCCTCGGGTGGCTTTTCTATTTGCTTCTTTCGTTGTGGCTTAACCGGTGTTACGCAAGCCCGCTGCAATCCCGTTGATCGAGATGTGAATGCCGCGCTGGGCTTTCTCATCACGGTCTTGCGGGCGCTTGCCTTCTCGGTAACGGCGAATCAACTCCACTTGCAAATGGTGCAGTGGGTCGATGTAGGGGAAGCGATGGCGCATAGAGCGCTCTAATGCAGCGTTGTTCACCAAGCGTTGTTTGTCGCCCGTGATGAGCTTCAAGGCTTCAGACGTGCGGTGCCATTCTGCCTCGATCAAGCCAAAAATCTTCTTGCGTAAACGTGTGTCGCTGACCAACTCGGCGTAGCGTGAAGCCAAGCCTAAATCGCTCTTAGACAACACCATGTCGAGGTTAGACAAGAGCGATCGGAAGAAGGGCCACTGACGTTGCATTTTTTGCAGCAAGGCCAACGCGTCTTTAGGTTTGAGCTTGGGGTGCTGGTGGATGAACTGATCCACCGCCGAGCCAAAGCCCAGCCAACCGGGCAAGGTCAAACGACATTGGCCCCAGCTGAAGCCCCATGGAATCGCGCGCAAGTCTTCGATGCGAGGAGACGCATTGCCACTCTTGGGACGGGCCGCAGGGCGTGAGCCAATGTTGAGCTCTGCAATTTCACGCAAGGGCGTAGACGCAAAAAAGTATTCAGTAAAGCCCGGTGTCTCGTACACGAGGCCACGGTAGGCGGCCATGCTGGCGGCAGACAACCATTGCGCAGCATCCAAGAATGCTTGCGGTGCAGGCTTGGTCGTTTGCAACATCGTGGCTTCTAAGGTGGCAGCCACGAGGGTTTCTAAATTGCGGCGACCAATTTCAGGGTTGGCATATTTGGAGCCAATCACTTCGCCTTGTTCGGTGAGGCGAATCTGTCCGCGTACTGTGCCTGGTGGCTGCGCAAGAATAGCTTGGTAGCTTGGGCCACCACCACGTCCCACCGTGCCCCCACGGCCGTGGAACATGCGCAAGGTGATGTCGTGTTGTTTGAACAAGCCATCAAACAAAGTCACCAAGGCAATTTCGGCGCGGTACAGCTCCCAGTTGCTAGTGAAGATGCCGCCGTCTTTGTTGCTGTCGGAGTAGCCCAGCATGATGTCTTGCTCACCGCCGCTGCGTTTGACCAAGTTGGCCACGCCGTCAATCGCGTAAAAGCCGCCCATGATGTCTGCGGCACAGCGTAAGTCTTCGATGGTTTCAAACAAAGGCACCACGATCAAATCGCAGCTTGAAGTTTTGCTGCCCAAGGTGCCGCGCATCAAGCCAGTTTCTTTTTGCAGCAACAACACTTCCAGCAAATCGCTGACAGTTTCGGTGTGGCTGATGATGTAGTGACGAATCGCGTTTTTGCCATAGGTCTCTAGCATTTGACGTGCGGTTTCAAAAATCGCCAGCTCTTTGAGCGCAAGTTCTGAGTAGATTTCACCCATCACGCGCAAGGGACGTGCATCGTGCAGCAACTTGGTCAGCACTTCCACGCGTTGTGCTTCGTTGAGCTTGGCGTAGTTGTTTTCCACACCCGCAGCGGCCAACAGCTCGGCCACCACTAACTCATGTTGATCCGAGCTTTGGCGCAAATCGACGGTAGCGAGATGAAAGCCAAACACCTCGACCGCACGCATGAGCGGTGTGAGGCGTTGGCTCATCAACGCGCTGCCATGTTGGGCCACCAATGAATCGGCAATCACACGCAAATCGGCCAGCAACTCTGGCGCTGACACATAGGGGTTTTGCGGTGCAACTGCATGCCGCGCTGCATCACCCCCGGTGAGGTCTTTGAGCGTAGCGGCCAAGCGCGCATACATGCCTGTGAGGGCGCGACGATAGGGCTCGTCTTGGCGGTGTGCGTTGGTGTCGGGTGAGCGATCGGCCAAGGCGTGCATCTCAGGCGTGACATTGACCAACATGGCTGACATCGACAACTCGGTACCTAGGTAATGCAGCTCGGTCAAGTAGTGGCGCAAGGCCACATCGCATTGGCGACGTAATGCAAAGCGCAAGGTGTCAGCGTTGACATTGGGGTTGCCATCGCGGTCGCCGCCAATCCATTGCCCCATGCGTAAAAAGCTGTGCACATGGGCTTGGCCCAGTTCGGCTTCGAGGTCGGCGTAGAGTTTTGGAATTTCGCTCAAAAACGTGGATTCGTAATAGCTCAGTGCGTTTTCAATTTCGTCCGACACCGTGAGTTTGGTGAAGCGCAACAAGCGTGTTTGCCATAACTGCAACACGCGGGCACGCAATTGCATTTCGTTGGCTGCGAGTTCGCGTGCTGCCAATGCATCTGGTGTTTTGGCAGAAGCGTGCAAGGCAGAGCGAGATTTGATGTCGTCACGCAAACCAAGTAGCTGCGCAATGCCACGCTCGGCATCCAAGATGCTTTTGCGCTGCACCTCGGTGGGGTGAGCGGTGAGCACGGGTGACACATGGCTGTGCGCCAGTGTTTGCACAATGCTCTTGGGGGCAATGCCTGCGGCCTTGAGGCGGCTCAGTGCCATGTGTAAGCTGCCTTCTTGTGTGTCACCCGCACGTTCATGGATGGCGCGCCGGCGAATGTGGTGGCGGTCTTCGGCGAGGTTGGCCAAGTGGCTGAAGTAAGTGAAGGCACGGATCACGCTGACCGTGGCTTCTGCGCTGAGCGAGGCCAAGAGTTTTTTCAGGGCTTTGTCGGCATTGGCATCCGAGTCGCGGCGAAATGCGACTGAGAGCTTGCGCACTTGCTCGACCAACTCATAGGCTTCTTTGCCTTCTTGTTCCCTAATCACGTCGCCCAAGATGCGGCCTAAGAGCCGAATATCTTCGACTAAGGGGCGTTCGTTCTCCTTGGCTTGCTGAGTAGCTTTCGCAGCAGCGGTTGGTTTGGCTTTGGCTGAATTTTTGTCAGTCATGTATTGCTCGTTTGTGAAATGTGAATTCTTTGCTGTTGTGCTTTTGATTGCTGGGATCGCTTGGCTACAGGGGAACACGCAGGTTCCTCATGCTGGCGTACCAGAAATCGTCACCTGCGCATTCCCCTGCAGCCAAGCTGCGAAGTGGCGCATAGGTGATGAAACTATTGCCATTGAGTCAAAGACAAAGCCTGCGAAGCACCCTGTAGTGCCGGCGATACAGGGCTATGAATCACCCACGTCGGCACATCCTGCAAATACTTTTTAAATCGACCCTTAGCCTCGAAGCGTTCACGAAATGGTGATGCATCAAAGCGCTCACCCAAGCGCGGCACGATGCCGCCGCCGATGTAAATGCCGCCACGTGCGCCTAAGGTCAAAGCCAAGTCACCCGCCACCGAACCCAAGAAGCCGCAAAACATATCGAGCGCCTCGTTAGCAGAGGAGGTGGGCACTTCTTGTGCGCGTTCAATCACTTCAGCAGCCGTTGTGATTTCACGTCCTTGACCATCTTTCAAATCACACAGGACGTGATAAAGATCGACCAAGCCCGCACCAGAAATCACACGTTCGGCAGACACATGGCCATAGCGTTTTTGCAATTGCTGGATGGCTGCAAATTCGTGTTCGGTGGTGGCGCTCAAACTCACATGACCGCCTTCACCCGCAATCGGAATCCACTTGTGTTGATAGCCCACAGGAAACAAACCCGACACGCCTAAGCCTGTACCTGGACCTATCAAGCCAATGGCAGCATCTGCGGCAGCTGTTCCGCTACCCACTTGGTGTTTTTGTGAATCAGGCAACAGCGTCAGAGACAAGGCGAGTGCAGTGAAATCGTTGAGCAACAAGAATCGCGACACGCCCAAACCTTCGCGCAAGGCATTCACTGAAAACTTCCAGTGGTGGTTGGTCATGGCCACCTGGTCGCCCGTGACAGGGTTGGCTATGCCAAATGCGGCGCAGGGTGGTGCTGTGAGACTTTGATCTTTTAAATACGTCTGAGCCGCTATAAGTAATGATTCATGTTCGGCACAGGGCAGCACTTGCACGTGGGTGATGGGCGCATCTTCTGCGGCTTGCCAACCAAAGCGGGCATTGGTGCCGCCGATGTCACCGAGCAAGCGTGGATAGGCCGGTGCGTTGGCAACGGCTGGGTCACGTGACTCGACCATGCATCAGGCTTTCAGGCGTGCAGCTTCTGCGGCTTCAATGTCCTTGGCCATTTTCTTGCCCAGCTCGACGCCCCATTGGTCGTAGGCGTGGATGCCCCAAATGGCGGCTTGGCAGAACACCTTGTGTTCGTACAAGGCCATGAGTGCGCCCATGCTGCGTGGCGTGAGCGCATCCACCCAAATGGTGGTGCTGGGCACGTTGCCGGGGTAGCTGCGGTGTGGGGCCAAGCGCTGCACTTCTCCTTCATCCATGCCGCTCTCGCGTAGCTCTTTCATGGTTTCTTCGGGTGTGCGGCCAATCGCCAAAGCTTGCGCTTGGGCTTGCATGTTGAGCAAGACCACGCGGTGGTGTTCTGCGGCAAACGGCAATGGGCTGCGTTCAGTTCGCAAACCAATGAAGTCCATCGGGACCAAGTGCTTGCCTTGGTGGATGAGTTGGAAGTACGCGTGTTGACCGTCAATGCCTAAGCCGCCCCACAACACAGGTGCAGTAGCCACTTCGACAGGGCTGCCATCGACGTGTGTGCCTTTACCGTTGGACTCCATGTCCATCTGTTGCAAGAACGAGGCGAACTTGCCCAAGGGCGATGCGTAGGGCGCAATGTTATGGGTGGTGGCGCCTAAGAAGTTGCGGTTCCATATGCCAAACAACGCCATGAGCAAAGGCAGGTTTTGGTCAGACGGTGCCGTCATGAAATGCTCGTCCATGGCGCGTGCGCCCAAGAGCATGTCTTGAAAGGCAAACGCACCGATGGAGATAGCCAATGGCAAGCCGATAGCCGACCACACCGAGTAACGCCCGCCCACCCAATCCCAAAAACCAAAGGTGTGCTCAGGCGTGAAGCCTTGTGCGGCAGAGATTTGTGGGTTGGCTGTTACCGCAATCAGGTGCTTGCCCAGTTGATCTGCTGGGCAGCCCCCATCGGTCAGCCAACGCTTGGCCGAGGCCGCCAAGGTCATGGTTTCTTGCGTGGTGAAAGTTTTGCTTTGCACCACAAACGCGGTGCGTGCAGGGTTGAGGTAGGCGAGAGCGGTGTACAGGCTCCATGCATCCACGTTGGACACATAGTGGACGCGTACTTTGTTTTTGAAGCTGTCGCGCGTCAAGTGGCTGAGCGCTTCGGTGGTCATACGAGGGCCGAGGTCTGAGCCACCAATGCCAAGGTTGACTACATCGGTGATGGACTCACCGCCATGGCCTTTCATGTGGCCTTCGCGAACTTTTTCAGCAAAGGTACACACACGGTGTAACTCATTGGCCACTTGCTTTGAAATTTCATGGCCCCAAGGTGGGTTGGGTACATGGCTGCCACGCAAGGCCACGTGTAACACCGCACGTTGTTCGGTCGCATTGATGGGGTCGCCTTTGAACATGGCTTGTGCTTGTGGCATGACGTGTGATTCGTCAGCCAATGCCAACAGCTGTTGCATCACTTCGCGTGTGACGCGTTGGCGTTCGTAATCGATGCTGATGCCCGCGCCACTGGCATGCAGGGCAGCGTTGCGCTCTTTGCTTTTCAGCAACTCACGCAGGTGAGGTTGAGGGCCTTGGGCCAAGGCTTGCAGGGCTTGCCACGCTTGGCGTTTGTGTGGGGGGACGAATGAAGTCATGTTTGGATTTTCGTCAAATTTAGAGAGTTTCTAGAGGCGATCGAATGAATCTTTTGATGCGGGTTTGAATTAACTTAAATTTGCCGCATCAGTGGCTTCACGCGCTAGACGCGTGATCTCGGCCCAATCACCACGTTCCACCACATCGGCCGGTGTGAGCCATGAACCACCGACCATCGCCACATTGGGCTGCTTCAAAAATTCGCCCATGTTAGCTAGCGAGACGCCGCCCGTGGGGCAAAAACGCATATCGCCCAAGGGGCCGCCCAAGGCCTTGAGCATGGCCAAACCACCGGCTTGTGCTGCAGGAAAGAGTTTGACCAAACCAAAGCCGTGGTCGCGTGCGGCCATCACTTCACCGGGCGTCATCACACCGGGCATGAAGGGCAGCTTGCACTGAATTGCTGCTTGCACCAGTGCATCGGTCATACCGGGCGATAGCGCAAAGCTGGCACCTGCGTTTTGCACACGCGACATTTCTTCGGCACGTGTGACCGTGCCTGCGCCCACATGCATTTGCGGCACATGCTTGGCCACTTGCTCAATGGCGGGTAAACCTGCGGTGTGGCGCAAGGTGATTTCCATCACATCCACACCACCTTCGAGTAGTGCGTGGGCCATAGGCACAGCTTGATCTGGGTGGGTGATGACGATGACAGGTACCACGCGTGAGGTGAACGCGGGGCGGTTGAAAGCTGGGTTGTTTTGGGTCATATCGAACTTACGGATGTGGGGTTCAGGTGTTTGTGAATAAAGGCGAAGCGCCTTCTTCGGCCAGCGCAGCATTGGCGCGGAACAGGGCAAAAATGTCACGGCCAGTGCCGTGGTGGTTGCCAGACAAATCAGGTGTTGGCGCAGTGCGTGCCGCCAGTTCAGCATCGCTGACCTCAAGCTGCAAAGTTTGCGTGTCGCAATCGAGCGCAATCATGTCGCCGTCTTGTACTTTGCCAATCAAACCACCGTTCACGGATTCGGGGCTCAAATGAATAGCAGCAGGCACTTTGCCCGATGCGCCCGACATGCGGCCATCGGTGACCAAGGCTACTTTGAAGCCTTTGTCTTGCAACACACCCAGCACAGGCGTGAGGCGATGCAACTCAGGCATGCCGTTGGCTTGCGGGCCTTGGTTGCGCACCACGGCCACAAAGTCGCGTTCGAGTTTGCCTTCTTTGAACAGCACACCGAGTTGCTTTTGATCGGTCAGCACGATGGCGGGTGCGCGCACTTGGCGATGCTCTGGTTTGACCGCAGACACTTTCACCACGGCGCGACCCAAGTTGCCTTTGAGCAAACGCAAACCACCATCGGCGCTAAAGGGTTGCGTCACGGGACGCAGCACGGCTTCATCGGCAGACTTGGCTGGCACATCGCGCCAATCGAGCTGTCCGTTAAGTGCGGGGTTGAGCCATGGCTCAACGCTGTAACGGTGCAAGCCTTGGCCCATGATGGTGTGCACATCGTCGTGCAACAAACCTGCGCTGAGCAATTGGGCAATGAGGTAGCCCATGCCACCTGCGGCTTGGAAATGGTTCACATCGGCGCTGCCATTGGGGTATACGCGGGCCAGCAAGGGTACACAAGCTGAGAGGTCAGAGAAATCATCCCAGTTGATGATGAGTCCTGCCGCACGAGCCATCGCCACGATGTGCAGCGTGTGGTTGGTTGAACCGCCCGTTGCCAGCAAGCCCACGATGCCGTTGACAATGACCTTGGCATTAATTTGATGACCAACGCCTGTGTTTTTGTCTTGTGACAGTGCAACAGCACGTTTGACAGCTTCTACAGTGAGTGCTTCACGCAGCGGTGTGCCCGGGTTTACAAATGACGCTCCGGGCAAGTGCAAGCCCATGATCTCCATGAGCATTTGGTTGGAGTTGGCTGTGCCGTAGAACGTGCAGGTGCCCGCGCTGTGATACGCCGCTTGTTCGGCTTCTAGCAACACATCGCGGCTGACTAAGCCTTGCGCGTATTGCTGACGCACTTTGGCCTTGTCGTCATTCGACAAACCAGAAGTCATGGGGCCAGCCGGCACAAACACCGCAGGCAAATGGCCAAACTGCAAAGCGCCGATGAACAGGCCTGGCACGATCTTGTCGCACACACCTAAGAACAATGCGGCATCAAACACGTTGTGCGACAAGCCCACAGCAGTGGCCAAAGCAATCACATCGCGTGAGAAGAGTGACAGCTCCATGCCGTTTTCGCCTTGGGTCACGCCGTCACACATGGCAGGCACGCCACCTGCCACTTGTGCAGTAGCACCCGCTGCACGCGCCGCTGCGCGAATCTTTTCTGGGTAGTGCTCATAAGGCTGATGGGCCGAGAGCATGTCGTTGTAGGCTGTGATGATGCCGACGTTTGGCTGACGCTCTTGGCGCAATACCAGCTTGTCGTTGGCAGGCATGGCCGCATAGGCGTGTGCGGCATTGGCGCAGCCCATTCCGCCGCGATACGGGCCTGGCTTTTTGGCTTTGGCCAACACATCCAAATAGGCCTGGCGTGTTTGGGTGCTGCGTTGCTCAATGCGTGCGGTGACAGCGGCGAGGGTGGGATGCAAAGGCGTGGTCATGTCGTTGAAGTTTCGATCAAGAGGTCTTAATTTGCCAACCAAAGCGCCACAGGCGTTTGGCTTTGTTGAAAGACAAAAGAAATGGGCAAGCTGGTTTTGGCATGTGGCCAAGCTTGTTGCAAGGTGTGAAGTTTGTCAGCGCCCGTCAGTGGCAATACGATGTGGCGCGCCGACAGAATTTGCGACAAGGTTTGAGTGATGCGGGCATAGGGGGCATTGGCGGGCGGTTTTTCTAGCTCAATGGCCAGGCAGGCTTGCGTGTTACGCAGGTCTAACGCGTCGCCTAAGTTGGTGGCATCTGGAAACAACGAGGCGGTGTGGCCATCTGTACCCATGCCCAACACCAGCACATCTGCAGTGCCAGCCGAAGACAAGGCAATGCCAGCCGCTTTAGCCTGCACAGCCGGTGGAGACAAAGGTTCTGCTGCACACGCCACCATGAACACCAGTTGTGCTTTGGCCGCGAGGTCTTGCAACAAATGGGTTTGCACCAGCAGCGCATTGCTGTCGGGGTGAATGCGTGGCACGCAACGCTCATCCACCAAAGTTACGCGCACGCGCGACCAATCGATGTCGATCACGCGCAAGGCTTCAAACAAAGCCACAGGCGATTTACCACCAGACACGCTCAGCACGGCAAATCCACGCGCCTGAATGGCGGCTGCCAGGCGCTGCGCTATGTCTTGTGCCAAGCGCACATTCAGCTCGGCTTGGCTCACGGTGTGCACCGTCAACGTGCCACGCGAGGTGGGATGCCAGGTGCTGCTCATCAGGCTTCCTCAAACCACGACAGTTCTTCCCGTGCCATCAAGGCCGAAGAAGCCGCAGGGCCCCAGCTACCGGCTGAATAAGCGCGTGGTTTGTCATCCAACTCCGCCCAACCGTTGATGATGGGCTCCACCCACATCCATGCTGCTTCCAATTCATCACGACGCATGAAGTGCGTGAGGCGACCTTTGATGACGTCCATCAACAAACGCTCATACGCTTCGGCGCGGCGCTTGTCGGAGGACTGTTGCAAGTCAAGGCCCAACTTCACAGGGTGCAAGTTCATACCTGTGCCTGGCTCTTTGACCATCATCTCCAGCTGAATGGATTCTTCAGGTTGCAAGGTAATGATGAGTCGATTGGGTTCTTGCTGCGCGCTTGTGCCAAAGATAGAAAACGGCTGGTCCGCAAACTCGATGATGATTTGCGACTCGCGTCGCTGCATGCGTTTGCCTGTGCGCAAGAAGAAAGGCACATTGGCCCAGCGTGCGTTGTTGATGTGTGCGCGCAAGGCCACGAATGTTTCGGTGCGGCTGTTGGCAGGCACGTTGTCCTCTTCCAAGTAGCCTTTGACGGCTGCGCCTTCAGATGCACCAGCGGTGTATTGACCGCGCACGGTGTCGCGCTTGATATCGGCCAAGTCCATTTTGCGTAGCGAGCGCAAGACTTTGAGTTTTTCATCACGTACATCGTCTGCGCCCAAAGAAATGGGCGGCTCCATGGCCACGATGCACAAGAGCTGTAACAAGTGGTTTTGAATCATGTCGCGCATGGCGCCAGCGCCGTCGTAAAAGCCGGCTCGGCTGCCCACGCCCACGCTCTCAGCCACGGTGATTTGTACGCTCTTGATGTATGGCGCACGCCACAGGGGTTCGAAAATGGCATTGCCAAAGCGGAGCACCATCAGGTTTTGTACCGTCTCTTTGCCCAAGTAGTGGTCAATGCGATAAACCTGCTGTTCTTCAAAGTAACGCGCCACATTGGTGTTGATTTCGCGGGCCGTGGCAAGGTCTGTGCCTAATGGCTTTTCGAGCACCACCCGCGATTGCGCATCGACCAAACCTGCGCCTGACAAGTGTGCACAAATTTGTGTGAACAAGCTAGGCGCTGTGGCCAAGTAGTACACGCGCAGTGCGGGCTGTGCACACAAGTCTTTGAGTTTGGCAAAGTCGTTTGCGTTTGTCACGTCCATGCTGACGTAGGCCAAACGGTTCAAAAAGCTTTGCCAGTCGTCGGCGGTGAGGGCGTCTTTCTCAATGAATGCGGGTGAGTTTTTGTCGATGAAATCCAAATACTCTTGGCGTGTCCAGTCTTGACGACCTACTGCCACGATGCGTGCGGACGGGGCGAGCTTGTCATGCAAGTGCGCCATGTAAAGCGCAGGTAAGAGTTTACGAAACGACAAGTCGCCAGCACCGCCAAAAATCACGATGTCCAGCGTGCCTGCTGGTGGAATGTTCTGTGTCATGAGTAACGTTTGTTGAGAAGGTTTTGTTTCATGTTGCGCAGCATGGGTTGCAGTTGTGTGCTGCCAATGCGCAGAGCCACGGCTGTGGCCAACACGTCGACGATCATCAGGTGCAGCAAGCGCGACACCATGGGGCTAAATTTTTCGTAACTCTCGGGGTGATCAGCCGCGAGGTGAATTTTTCCTACACTGGCCAGAGGGGAGCCAGAGGCTGTCACCACAATCGTGGTGGCACCATTCTTTTTAGCGATCTCACACGAGTCGAGCAAATCGCGAGTACGGCCCGAGTTAGAGAACACCACCAAGCAGTCGCCTAGCCCGAGCAATGAGGCACTCATGATTTGCATGTGACCATCGCTGTGCGAGATGGTGTGAAAGCCCAGACGGAAAAACTTGTGTTGTGCGTCTTGCGCCACGATGCCCGAGTTACCCACACCAAAGAACTCAAGGCGCTTGCCTTTTTTGTGGGTGAGGGCGATGGCTTCGGCCGCTTTGTCAATTTGCGCCGACGAGGCATCGTTGCGATATTTCAAGAATGCGGTGACGGTGTTGTCAATCACTTTGACCAACACATCGTTGCTGCTGTCTTGCGCGCCCACGTTGCGGTGAATGAAGGGAACACCTTCGCTCAGACTGCCGGCGAGCTTGAGTTTGAAATCACTCAGGCCCTCATAGCCCATGCTGCGGCAAAAGCGAACGACGGTAGGTTTACTCACGGCAGCGCGATCAGCCAGCTCAGTCACGGGCAGTGTTGAGAAGGTGCGCGGATCAGTGAGAAGAAGCTTGCCCACGCGCTGTTCGGCCGGGGCTAAAGACGACAAGGTCGATTTGATACGTTCCAACATGAACGTGAATGTAACTTAGTTTCATGTTTTATTCAACAAGGTTACAAACTTTTTTGGTGCGCTTATTTGAACGCTTTAACCGAGGCTATCTTGCTTGAGAAAAATGTCTTTGTCGGGGAAGAATTGCGCATGTAAGGGGAGCAACGCGCCACCCAAAGCGCGGGCGTGGTTGCCCACGCGGCCCGCCATGATCTTGGGTTGATAAATGCCGTCAAAACTGAATTGCGCCAAGCTGGCTTCAGTTTGTTGAATCAGGGCTTGCAAGAGCTTGGGGTTGAGCGATCCGTCCATGATGATGGCATCGAGATCCAGTAACGCAGAGGCACATGTGGCGCTCATGGCTAAGGCCTTGGCAGCTTGTGAAAGCCAAGGCTGTGTAAATGCACTGAACTCGGGTTTCATGATGTCATCGTGCTGCATCAGCAGCGGGTCGTGTCCGGCGGCCATCAGGGCTTGTTCGAGCTGCCAGCCAGAAGCAAGTTGCAGCAACTGTGCAGGTGTGTTGGCGTTAGCGCGTGTTCCCAAGGGTGGTAGGCCGATGGGCATTGAGCCGATAGCACCTGCGTTGCCTCGTGGTCCGTTGACGATGTGACCGTCCATCACCAAACCGCCGCCTACAAACGTGCCCACATACACATATAGAAAATTAGGTACATCGCGACCTAAGCCTTGTACCAATTCAGCCACGCAGGCGGAAGTGGTGTCTTTGGCGAATTCGACGGGCAGGGCCGACATAGCTTGCACTTCTTGCACCAGGTCGATGTGCTCCCAATCGATCATGGCTTTTTGGGCTTTCTTGCCCATCAAGTCGCCCCATTCGTGCATGGCCAGCGGTGCGCTCAAGCCAATGCCTACAGTGCGTTTCCACGCGTCAGCCCCCATGCGTTTTTGCATGAGCTTTAAGCCCTCTTTGATTTTTGGCAACACCTCGGTGGGTGATGGATAGGGGTAGGTGTGTTGCCATTGGTGACGCATTTCACCTAAAAAGTCAGTCACCACCACTTCCAGGCTTCGGCGTCCCACTTGCAGACCAATGCTGTAGGCACCATCTGAGTTGATGGCCAAGGGTACAGAGGGCTGGCCGATTTTGCCGCGAATGCGCTCTTGTTTGATGAGCAATCCATCGTCGAGTAATCGATTGACGATGATCGACACCGTTTGTGAAGACAGTTGCGTGAGCCGTGCCAAATCTGCTTTTGGAATAGCGCCTTCGTGACGAATGGCGCGCAGCACTGTGCGCTCGTTGAACTGGCGCATGCCAGTGTGGTTAGACCCACGCATCGTTTTCATAAAAGAATCACACCTTTGCAGAACATGGCATTGCCGTAGGCAGTACCTTCGCCTGTTTGAACAATCAAACTGGCAGCCCTGATTTTGTCGTAAAAGGCGTAACGCTCAACAGCCTCGACTTGATTCGGCTTGAAGCCTTCTTTTTTAACTATTTCGACAACAGCTAATTGCGCATCGGTTCTGTGGTGAGGCGCGCTGTGACAAACATGCATGACTGCGGCTGGCATCTCAATATCAGTTGCCAGTGGGATGACTGACAACACCGCTTCGCTGACTTGTTGGAGGCTTAGGCCGGGTAGACGAATCACCGGCTTGCCATGGGCCAAATAGTCTGCAGTGAAGTTGGCATCTACCACGGCCACCCATTCGCCGTGGCCCATGGCACAGAGGTGCATCAGAAGCTCAGGAGTGAGGATGGGGTTGATTCCTTTGAGCACGTTTTGTCCTTTATTTGTGAAAATTGATACACGCTGAAGGATGCCAAATTTCTGTCAATTTGACCCTTAGGGAATGTACTAACTAAATTAACTTGATTTAGTTAGTCTTCTTATCTTACAGTCAACTCGCGGCGCAAAATTGCGCCGGCGATGATCACTAACAACGTGGAGACCTTGATGAAATTGAATGCAAAGAAACTGATCTTGTCAGCCTTGGCCGTAGCCGCTAGCAGTGCGTACGCTGCCGAGCCCGTCATCGGCTTGATCACCAAAACCGAAACCAACCCTTTCTTCGTCAAGATGAAAGAGGGCGCTCAAGCCGAAGCCACCAAGCTAGGCGCTAAGCTCATGTCTGCCGCTGGCAAAACAGACGGTGACAACGCAGGCCAAGTCACAG
>JACCDT010957616.1_pt1 | contig 31182 bp, 27 predicted proteins | sample 7446291 | NCBI WGS metagenome assembly JACCDT01 (sample SAMN15323446, study PRJNA562643) | freshwater metagenome | isolation source: river surface water | place: USA:Blue River Watershed | collected 2017-08-17
AGAAAAAGATTCAGTCGACTATCGAAGCCCACATGAATTTCGATCATTTTCCTCAGCTCTCCAAGATGCTCGATCTCCCTGATGCACTCTCGGATGCCCCCTCCAAGAAGAAGTCTGGTCGTGCCACTCCCTCGCTTGACCAGTTCACGACGGACATGGCCGAGGATATCACTACCAAAGAAAACACGCTCGTCGGTCGTAAGAAAGAGCTCGATCGCTTGATCCAAATCCTCACCCGTAAAAACAAGAGTAATCCCCTCCTCATCGGTGAACCTGGCGTCGGGAAGACCGCTCTCGTCGCGGCGCTCGCCAAGAAAATCACCCGAGGTGATGTCCCACACTCCCTCTTTGGCAAGCGTATCCTCTCACTCGACCTCACTCTGGTCGTCGCAGGGACCAACTTCCGGGGTGAATTTGAAGCCCGTCTCAAAGAAATCATTCGGGAGGCGACCCAGAACAAAGACGTCATCCTCTTTATCGATGAAATTCATACTATCGTCGGGGCCGGCAACACCTCTGGTGGTCTCGATGCCGCCAATATCTTGAAGCCTGCCCTCGCCCGAGGCGAGATCTCCTGTATCGGTGCCACCACCCTCTCCGAATACAAACGTCACGTCGAAAAAGACCCTGCTCTCGACCGGCGTTTCCAGTCACTCGTCATCGCCGAGCCGACTGCCGAAGAGTCCAAGCACATCCTCTCGTCCGTCAAGATGAGCTATGAGACGTTTCACAATGTCACTCTGACTAAGGACATCACAGACCACGCGGTCGACCTCGCCATCCGCTATATCCCAGACCGCTTCCTCCCGGACAAGGCCTTTGACATCATCGACGAAGCCTCTGCCCTCGCCAAACAAGGCAAGGACCGGTCGCCTTTTGCTACCGCCCTCTTTCAGCTCGAAGAAGAGCTTCGCGCTGCAACTTCTCTCAAGGAGTCCCTCACTGAACATGAGAACTACGATGATGCTGCCAAGTGGTACGCCCGGGAGCAAGAACTCATCAAGAAAATCGCTACACTCAAGAAAAAGCACCACGAGGAAGCCGATCGCCACACCAAAGTCGTGACCGAAGAGCACCTCCTCCGCACCGTGGCTCACATGACTGGTATCCCCTTTGAGAAGCTCTCTGAGGAAAACCCCAGTGAAAAGATTTCTCGCCTCAATCAGGCACTCGATGATCGTCTCATCGGCCAAGATGAAGCCAAGACGGCACTCTCCGAGGCCCTCGTCCGCTCAGTGAGTAACATCGGCGATCCCGATCGACCGCTTGGCTCCTTCCTCTTCCTTGGCCCCACGGGCGTCGGCAAGACCTATATCGCCAAGATCCTCGCCGAAGAGTTCTTTGGGAGTAAGCAAGCCCTCATCCGGCTCGATATGAGCGAGTTCATGGAGCGCCACAGCGTCGCCCAGATGCTCGGCGCCCCAGCTGGCTACATCGGCCATGGCGAAGGTGGCAATCTGACCGAAACCATCCGCCGCCGGCCCTACGCCGTCGTCTTGTTCGACGAAATCGAAAAAGCCCATCCCGATGTCTGGAACATCCTCCTCCAGATCCTCGATGAAGGCACCCTCACCGATGCCGAAGGACGCCAGGTGAGTTTCAAGAACACGCTCATTATCCTCACCTCAAACATCGGCACCGCTGCCTTTACGCGCGATGCTCGGATTGGATTTGACCGGACGACTCCTGATGGTGGTCATGGCGATCAGTTCGAACCCATCAAGCGCGAGGTCCTCGCAGAACTGAAGAAAGAACTCCGTCCCGAACTCCTCGCGCGCCTCGACCAGACGATTGTCTTCCGACCGCTTTCCGCCCAGGTCATCGAGCAAATCGTCACTCTCGAGCTCGCTACCCTCACGGAGCGTCTCAAGAAAAAAGGCTATACCCTCGTCATCGGCAAAAACGTGGCTTCACACGTCGCCCATGAGAGCTTTGCTCCCGAGCAAGGTGCCCGTCTGGTCCGCAAAACCATCCAAAATCTCGTCGAGAAGCCTATCGGTGAACGTCTCCTCAAAGGCAAAGTCAAAAAATCTCTTCATCTCACCCTCAAAAAAGGTCTCATTGTGTGTTCCTAACCCGATCACAACTGGCCCTGTTCACACAAGCCACTAAAAAGGCCGTCCTCGACACGCTCTTTCCACTCCGTTGCCTCGATTGTGGCCGGGGTGGACACTGGATCTGTCCGCCCTGTGCCAGTCGGATCGAGCGTCGCCTCGACCAAGAGTGTCCTCTCTGTCGTCGTCATCTCACCCCGCTCGGCGCCATCTGCTTCTCCTGTCGCGATAGCACACCCTCGTCCCTCGATGGCGTATTTGTGGTCGCACACTATCATGATCCACTCATGAGTCGCGCGCTCCACACCTACAAATACCGCTTTATCCCTGGTCTCGCCCTCCCGCTCGGTCAGCTCCTCATCGACTCCCTGTCGCGATCGGCCCTCCCACTGCCGGATGTCCTCATCCCGGTCCCACTTCACAAGAGGCGCCTCCGCTATCGCGGGTTCAACCAGTCTGCTCTCCTAGCACACATTCTCGGGGAGGAGCTTGCCCCCGGTCTCGCACTCCCGGTCCTCGAGGATGTGCTCGTCCGGACTCGTTTTACCAAGCCCCAGATGAAAACCGAGTCACGAGAGGAACGCCTCGAAAATCTCCGGGATGCTTTTGCTCTTGCACCCAACCAGGAGTCACGCATCAAAGGCCGAAACATCTGGCTCGTCGATGACGTCGCCACGACCGGCACCACTCTTGAGGAATGCGCGCAAGTCCTCAAAGCACACGGTGCCCGCTCCGTCTGGGGCATCGTCCTCGCCCGCTAAGCAAAAGAATTACGTAATTTATTACGTAATTCTTTTCAAAGATGCGTGAGGGTACCTAGAGATATGAGAGAGTCGCAGCTGCGACCATGAGGTTGACGAGCGATCCGCTAGCCATGATGCCAAACTTCTTACACATCCACTCTTTCGGCGTACCACCAAACATCACGGCACTGGCCTGGGTCGGCGCCACAAATCCGAGCCACAAGAATCCCGCCGCCCCAAAGGCGTGCCATTCAGACGAAAGCTCTGACACAAAAAGTGCCAAGACATACGTCGTGACGAGGGTCACCACAAACTGTAGCACTAGGTACGGCCCCATACCTTTTTGCGCATTTGTTTGCTCCTCCGGCGCAAGCCGATCAAACCCATGTATCGTTCCCCAAACTTTCCCAAATATCGGCATGTACCACACGGCCCCGACGATAAACTGGAGTACCGTCGCTATCACGATAGCTACATAGTTTAATTCCATACTCTTTAACTTACGGCTTATTGATTATTGTTTATTGCTTAATACTACTCGCTCTCTTTCCGAACCACTTGGCGGCACTGGGTCTCCGGTGGGGGCACCCTGGCCAGCAACACGGTCTTCGCTTGCCATGGAGTATATCTCCTTGCAACCTTTCAATATGCTCGGTCCGAGTTTCTGGCTTTTTGACGATAGTGACCCAGCAGATCCATTCGTTCCGCGCGAGTGGCGTCAAACCATTCCAGAGTCCCACCAGTTTGGGCATACCCAAGAGCACTTCCTTCAGATCCTTGGGAACCGTATGGACGACACCGGAACTAATAGAAGTCTTAGTCATGCGACTATTGTAGCAAATTTTTGGGAAAATAATAAAAAAGGGCACACCAGGAGTCCTGTTTTTTATTGATGCAGACCATCTCGTTTTAGAACCAAAAAAAATCAGGCTTTACAAGGAGATTTAGCATATTTTCAAGATTCTTTTCGACACATCTCGAACGCAAAAGTTACACGAGAAAGGCCTATAAAGTTACAGTGAGCCGTAACTGAGTCAAGCTGTGATTTTATTGATAGTCATTGTTCCTTTCATCCAAAATACTGAGTAAACATCGATCGGATTTCTGTCTCTGGAAGTCGTCTACCAATAAGAACAATGGTACTGTCCTCCATATTCTTCTTTTTTGGTCTACGAGAAATATTACCAAGCGTGTATGTTCCCTGTAAAATACCTTGCTCGAGTGGCCATTCATCAATATTCAACAAGCCCTTATAACGCAAAAGATCTGGTCCGAGCAAAGATTGTGTTTCACTCATCCATTGGTATACCCTATCGATTGGCATAGGCTTTACGGCAGTAAGAACAATGGAAGTAATCTCTGCCGTATAATTATCTCGTATATTAGAAGTATTTTTAAGCTTCTGATCAAGTTCCGCGTGACGTTTCTTGTCGCCAAAAAAGATAGTAGAGAACGAAAGATTATTATCTTTTACAATCACGGTAGCAATTGGATTAATAGTTTCAATATTGATAATCAATTGTCTTATTTCTTCATGAGAGAGATTCTCTGTTTTCGTAAGAATAACTGTATCGGCCTGAACAATTTGCTCATCCGCTAAGGGCAAATACCGTCGTTGTAGAGGATAATGTAAAGCGTCTACTACAGTAACTACCTGAAATACTTCGTAGCAATAAGCCAGAATTTGATCCATATAGAAACTCTGAAGAATAGGCACTGGATCCGCCAAGCCAGTAGTCTCTATTACTACAGAATCGAAGTCTGTCGCTCCCTTCACTAGACCCACCTTTTGCGAAACAAGCTGGATAAGAGATTCAACAAGGTCTCCTCGTATAGAACAGCAGATACAGCCATTCGAAAGTTCAATAACATCTTCGGTACGAGAGATAATAAGCTCACTATCTATACCTACCTCACCAAACTCATTGACCAAAGTCATAATCTTTCTTCCTTCGGGATTGGCAAGAATACTATTCAGAAGGGTCGTTTTTCCCGCACCAAGAAAGCCCGTAATAATAAGAATCGGAATCTTGGTAAATATTTTTTCTTCAGAATCTTTCATAATAAGTTTCGGTATATCCTTTCTATGCAAAATCGTTATGCTATAGTGATTTTATACTGTCCTTTTAGTAGGGGCGAGATAACAACTTATCCCTGTTTTTACTTACCTCGCTTGCTAAAGGATACTCTCAAGCCTGGAGCAAATCAGATTTACACAGAGCTATATCAGCCAGTTCCTGAGCCTTACTTCCCTGTACTGTATGGCCTTTTCGCATCAGGAAAATTCTTGATATACAGTCCCTGTTCAGTAAAGTCAAAATCTATATTCTTCACATCTCTTTCCTTTGACTGTTTTAGGGCACTTGGATCATCCGATACTCAATACTCAGTACAGAGAGGGAGAGTAATTCGGTCAGGGATAATTATCTCGCCGTCGCTCGATAATTTCCACGACCCTGTCTCACGGTCAGGCGTGCTCGCCTAGCATCGCTCCGGCTTTCTCATCCTCACGAAAGTGAAGCAGTTCACTTTCTCCTCGTCCTCGTTCTCCGCCAGCCGGCGGATTCACTGCGGGCGTCATCGGTCTAGAACTTTGAGAAATCAAGCCGTTGAGGGATTTCTTGGAGGTCTTGGCGACGAGTGGGTTGAGGCTCTCGGGTCGGGTTTTAAAAAAGAGGAGGTGATTGAAATAGAAAACTCTAATCTTCCAACGCTTCTATCTTTGATAACTGAGACCTCCAATCACCCGCATAGCCAGGCAAGCTATCATCTGAATCGATAATAACCTCTGGGATACCGTCTTTATGGATAGCACTTTCCCTCTTTTTTATACTGCAAATACCAATAGCTTTTCTATCCCAAAGAGCACTGAATAAATCTTCATTCTCTTGAAGATCAGCGATTAGAAATCCTTGTCCTACGGGTTTTAATATAACTTTAATAACAACTGGCACAATAATTAAAATAAGATATATCCATCCATAATTATAAGCAACAAAGATAGAAGCTATTATCCAAATAATTTCATTCAGTAAAATCATGTAAACCCCTCCCGCATAACCAAATAAATTCCAAAAAGACGGCCTTGTAGAGCTTACTCCATGAAGCCACAATAAAAACATGTCCTTGATATGTCTCTTTAGCTTCAATTCACATCTGTTTTGTTTCAAAAGACTTTGTAATTTTTCAAATTCTTTACTCATAAATATTGTGATATTTTACCCATTATAGCACAAAAACCACCAAATACAGGCGGTCTTTACTCATTTGAGGCTCTCGGGTCATATTCTGATAGGTCTTTCTTGAATCTTTATCTGAATTTCTTTCTTTGAAGAAGCCTCTCGTTTTTCTCCTCTAATTGAGTAATTACGTCCCTAGCTACCCCACCCTCATCAAATATTTCAGAAAGTGTACTGAGACTCTCTAAATTAATTCTAACTTGACCGGAAGCAATCTTATAAAGTGAGACCACAAAAGGTTTATTTTGTGGAGCATCTCCATTTAAAAGTTCAACTATTCTAGGCAAACTTCTTTCATATACAGCTCTGTTACTTAAAAATGCTGAATAAAAGACTCGTATGGCGATCTTTGCAACTTCACGAGCGATTTGATCAACTCTCGATTGAGGAATGTTTTCTTCTTCCAAAGCTCTTTTCAACTTCTGAACTCTCTCCATAACATCACCATTCAGTATGCTCACTAAAATAGTACCGGGTTTAGGATATTTTTCCTTAGGAAGGATATCTTTACCTGCTAGTAAAAATCCTTCCGTGCCACAAAGAAATCTTAACTTTTTACCCTTATCACCTAAAAATTCACTTTCTAAAAAGTAAGTAATATTTATAAACATCCTGATTAAACTATACTCTCTGTTCATTTTATCCATCAGAGTATTAGACACCTGAACAAGTTCCTCGCTCCCTTCTTTTAAGACAACTATTATGCTCAGGTCAGATACGCCTACTACCGCGTCTCCTCTTGCAACACTTCCTATCAAATACATCGAAATAAAATTATCACCTAAAATATTAGGTAGAAATTTCTCCACTGATGCGACTACTTCAATAAAATCAGCGCTCATCTTTTCACGAGATGCCACATTAGTAATCTTAAGAGAATCTGCCATTTTTTGATGAGCATCCAGGACAGCTTGAAAATCACTCTCCCTAGCAAGAAGAGAGCCATTCTCGTATAAAATTTTAGAAATTACCTGTATACTTGTCTCTGTAAATTCCCTCACCTCAGTCATCTCAGTTTTTATTTTTAAGTGCCAATTTTTAAATCCATTTATTCCCCTTTCCGCGAGCACCTTCTTTCCATATTCAGTAAGAACATTCTCAACAGACGAATTTGCTAAAAATGTTTTATATATCTGATAGTCTTGGTACGATTTATCTAAAGTAAGATTACTTCTTGTGTGATGGTGAGTAGTTCTTTTACATAGCGCATAAGCGATTACGTTTTGCTGAGATTGCTCCCATTTTTGCAATTCATCTACTAATCCTGGCATATTTTGAATCTCTTCTTTTTCCATAACTACGGTACCTAAACCTTTCTTACCTTCTTTTTTCCCTTTACTTTCTTTAAAGGAACCCACAGTAGTCATGCCATCGCATAGATGTAGAATCTTATCTTTCATCTGGTGAACTAGATTAAGAAAAGCTCCATAATGATAAAGTAGATATTCATCGGGCGAATAGTTCTGTGCTGAATCTGCGAGAAGCTCATCCGAATTCTTGTTAACAAAGCTCATAGCCAAATCCATTTCTTTCTGCACTCTTTCAATTTCTCCAGAAAGCCCTGATACCCTATTCAATCTCGCAAGCTCATCAGAAAGACCTTCTTCAGCAATGGATTGCGGCTCGTCAGTTTCTTGTTTAAACACAGAAACTAAATTTGATGTTCTTAGCTTCTGAAAATAGTTCATAAATATAATATAAAAAATAAAACCGCTACAAAGCGGTTTTATTTCGAGCACTTTAGGGTGTTCGGGTCGCTCGATAAAACGAGCTTTGTGCGGGCCACTCGGGTTAAGTACCCACCGATGGGGCCGTTGAGGGGTATTTTAGCATCCTTTGGAAGGGTTTGCTGAGGCACCCGAGTCTAGGGCCTCTTTTTACCAAATGAGACAAATGAGACGGTTCCTAGGTGATTTCGGGAATAGTCTCATTCCACCACAATCTTTCCTCTCATTTCCATATGTCCTTCTCCGCACCAGACCGAGCAGAAGAACTCAAAAGTGCCCATTTTACTAGCAACAAACTCCACGACTGCCCCGTCGGGAGGAACGTCTTGATTCACGCCGAGATCAGGAATGACGAGGCCATGCTTCACATCAGCATTATGAATGATCAGCCTTACCAATTCACCTTTCTTAGCCGTAATGGTTGCTGGTTCCCAAACATATTGCCTGACACCCATATGGATCGTACGTTCAGTCACACCGTTGACTACCTCGGTACTGGGGGGTGGGAAGCTTCCTTCTGAACTACTAGAACCCATTCCTTTTGGCGGAAGACCGGGTAAAAAAGCTTCAGGAGCAACTGAGACCTGACCATCGCTTGCCGGATTATTTTTGGGCTCTTCGATGGGCTGTTGGCTGACGACATTGGGCAGTAATACTGGCACTTGTTCTTCTTCTGAAGGCTGAGAGGGTTCATTGGCTTCCTTGGAAGAAAAAGACTTATAAACCCACCACGAAACACCCTCCATAAGGGCGAGTACTAGAACGACGATAATAACTCCTTTCTTCATAGCACCTATCTCAGCTAGATCTAGAGTTCTGATTCAACTCTTTTCAGCAATACCGCGTTCGTCGCGACAATGATCGACGAAACGCTCATGAGTAAAGCTGCAAATTCTGGACGGAGCATAATGCCAAAACTCGGGTACAGGATGCCACCTGCAACCGGTATAGCCAGGATATTATAGATGGAAGCCCAGAAAAGATTCTGTTTCATTTTTCGCACCGTTGCTTTACTCAAGGTTATTGCCCGGAGTATATCGAGCGGATCGGATTTCATAAGCACCACTTTTGCTGTCTCAATCGCAACATCCGTACCGGCACCAATCGCGATGCCGACATCCGATTGAGCGAGTGCCGGGGCATCATTGATGCCATCTCCGACCATTGCTACGAACTTCCCTTCTTTTTGGAGTGATTCAACATAGCGAGCTTTATCTTCAGGAAAGACCTCTGCAAACAAGCGGTCAATTCCCAACTTTTTTCCAATGACCTCAACCGTCTTCTGATTGTCGCCACTGATAAGGGCTACTTCGATTCCGAGCCGCTTCATCCCATCAATAGCCCGTTTGGCTGTTGCCTTGATTGGATCAGTCACCGCGATGGCGCCAACTGCTTTTTTATCGACGGATATGAACATGAGCGTTTTACCATCGGCTTCAAGTGGTTTTGCCTGCTCGTCGATATCTCCCAAAGGAATATTGCGAAGAGCGAGGAGCTTCCGTGTTCCGATGGATACCGACTTTCCATCTACTTGTGCCTCAATCCCGTGTCCAGCAAGAGACATAAAGTTCTCCACCTTCTGCGTCAAAGCAATCCCCCTCGATTCGGCTTCTCCGATAATCGCCCGCGCGAGCGGATGATTGGAACGCATCTCCGTAACCGCAGCAACAGCAAGTAATTGTTCCTCCGAAAATCCAGTGGATACGATGATATCAGTTACTTTCGGCTTTCCTTCAGTAAGCGTACCGGTTTTGTCGAGTACGATAGCTTGAATCTTTGAGACTTGTTCAAGGGTTGGAGCATCTTTGATAAGAATGTTGTGTTTGGCGCCAAGACCCGTCCCGACCGCTACGGCCGTCGGGGTAGCCAATCCCAGCGCATCCGGACAGGCAATCACGACCGTGGCGATCGCGAAGGAGAGCGCGAGAAGAAGCGGCGCACCGACGAAAAAATACCAGATAATAAAGACCAGTAGCCCTGATCCAATAGCCCCAATGACCAGATATTTCGCAAATCTGTCCGCGATTCTTTGTCCAGGAGCCTTTGAGTTCTGAGCCGTTTCCACCAATTTCATGATCTGTGCGAGAGCCGTTTCATCACCAACCTTTGTCGCCCGAAAACGCAAAGAGCCGTTCTGATTGATGGAGCCACCCACTACTCTGTCTCCTGGTTTCTTTGTAACTGGGAGAGATTCGCCCGTTACCAGTGATTCATCTACGGCTGATTCTCCTTCGGATACTTCGCCATCCACTGGTATTTTGTCACCAGGTTTCAAAAGGAGTGCATCTCCTACTTTGACCTCGCTTGTCGGTACAAGTTCTTCCTTGCCGTTACGGATGATACGAGCTTGAGGAGGCACAAGATTGAGGAGGGCTCTCAGCGCATCTGTCGTTCCGCGACGGGATTTCATCTCCATCCAATGGCCGAAAAGGACGAAGGTGATAAGCATGGCGGCCGCTTCGTAATAGGAATCGGCACTCCCGATCAAAGTAAGTAAAACGCTGAATCCATAGGCTGCCGTGATGCCGACAGCGATGAGTACTGCCATATTCAGCGTCCTATTCTTCAATGCGAAGTATGTCGAGTAGAGAAAAATCCAACCAGAATAGAAGAAGACCGGCGTGGTGAGCAGAAAAAGAAGCCACGGCAGCGGAAGTGGAGATGGAAGATTGAGACCGAGAAACTCTGTACCCAGTGGCGAGTAAAGAATGATCGGGATAGTCAATGCAAACGCAAAGAAGAACTTATTGCGAATATCAATTTCCATGAGGCGAGCCATTTCCCGTCCAGCCAGTCCGGTATGATCCATGCCCATCGTCATCGACATACTCATTTTGAGCTTCGCCCAAAAACCCATCCCAGTCATGTCATGTGTGACGTGACCAGTGTGCTGACTATGATCCATAATTATTTGTGTTCGTTATTATGCCCATGACCCTTATGCATGAATAAGTGCATCAGTGGGCATAATAGGAGAACGAGATATGGTAATACTGAAAAAACATGTGAGGTATGATTTCTCAAGAGAAATACTAACCCGACCAAACCTATAGTCAAAATAATCCACCATGTCCTTCGAGAAAACGTTTCAGACTGTTCCATATAGTTTGAAAAAATGAATTAAACAAGCTCTCCGCGCTTCTCAAGCATCATATGGTGAATGGTCGCAACCTGGAGCCAGATGGCAATAAGAATAAGAATCGCGGCACAGAGTAAGGCATCTATTTTTGTAATTCCAAAAACAAGATTATCCGACCCACCTAGGATGGCGCCAGCAAACACAACGACTCCGACGAAACCGACGATAACACTTGCAACATGCATTAACTTTGAGGGTTTCATACTTTTAAATTGACTGGTTTATTAAAGAGAATCAACTACCTTTTTGAGCTTCGCCTCCACCTTAGCTGCAATAACAGCCAAGGCAGGGTTTTCGACCATGCTCATAGCAACCGTCGGGAGAATGGCTGATACAAATGTTTCTCCATCCTCTGCGTACACAATAACATTGCAGGGCAAAAAGAGCCCTATCTCTTTTTCACTTTTAAGGGCCTGGAAAGCAAACGGCGGATTACAAGCTCCAAGAATAACGTAGTTCTCATATTCGACATCGAGCTTTTTCCTGAGCGTCGCTTTTACATCAATTTCCGTGAGTACGCCAAACCCTTCTTTTAAAAGTTCTTCCTTTGTTTTTGATACTGCGTCAGCAAAGGAGAGCACCACTTTTCGTTGATATCCATATTTCATAGCTTGCTCTTATGAATTAATGTCTCTTTTCTTTGCCTCAAATTCTTCCTGAGTTATTTCACCTTTCGCATAGCGCTCCTTGAGAATGTCCAGCGCTGCGTTTCTGTTCTTTTCTACTCCCTGATTGCTCATCCGCTGAACAAATGCAACGACACCCCAAATGACGAAAACCCAAAAGGCAATCATCAAGACCCATCCGAAAATCATTCCGAATGACCCCAATCCGTACCCATAACCCCAATTACCCATCATATATCTTCACCTCCTTTCGTATAATTATTTATCATACGATTTCACCATCTTGAATACCTGTTCGAGCAATTCCTTCGATATTTTACCTTTCTTTGAATGAGAGACGCTCTTTAACTTTTCCTCTATGTAGTTCTGGATGAGTATTCTCTGGGCACTACGCAAGAGTCCGAGAGTAGCGGCATTGATTTGGAGGAGGTCAATGAGCGGTCTCCCATCCTCGGTCATGGAAAGTGTCTTCCGGATATTACTGGAAGCTTTTTTCAGACTGATACTCAATTTCTTGTCCATATTCGTATCATAGAAATTATTCTGGAGAGACAACCGGTTGTTGATACTTTAGTGGTTCAATGACGCAGAATATGCTCTCCGTTCGTCCCCGCACGAGGACATATAAGGACACAGAAAGGAAACCTATGGCCACGAGAGAAAGCTCCATACCCTGGAAAGGTAAGTAGGCAGCGGCACCGCCGAAACCCAGGAGGGCGAGTATCGGCAGCCCGCAACTCGCACAACCACTTCCTACCACCCCCAGAATGGAGCTCCCACCGATAGCCCAATGCATTTTCCCAGAAGATCGGATTGGCCGAAGACGCTCAAGCGTCAGCATGAGATTTAATCCCGTCAGCACTGCAACAATGATAAGCAGGAAGAGGCTCAGTCCGCTCATAGCAGTCCACATACCTACGAGGAGCGCAATAAGAATATCCCGTTTATAGACCAGAGAATGTCCTCCAAACAGCGCATCCTGCACGAGGCTCGCATTCATAAGATAAACGGCCGCTATGACATAGAGCATCGCGATGATGAACGTAGGAACAATGATTTTTGCAGACCAGATTTGCTTCATAGGCTATGCCTCCTTACTTACCGCTTAGCTTCTCCTCAATAATAGTCTTGAAGGCGCTAAATGGTTGGGCTCCCACGATAAGCTGACCTTCAATCTGACCATCCTTGCTCGACCTTCCGATAATCCATGACGGCGTACCAGATACCCCAGCTGCCGTGCCATCAGCCATATCTTTCGCTACTTCGTCTTTGAATTTTCCAGAGTCCAGACATTGCTGAAACTGATTCACGTTAAGTCCTAAGCTCTTGGCAATAACAGGCAATTCTGTGAGAGCAAGCCCGGTGCCATTCGAGGTAGTTTTCGCGAAGATCTGGTCATGAAACTTATAGTAAGTCGCATCATTCCCCAGGCTTCTCGCGCACTCAGCTGCTTCAGCTTCTTTCTCTGCGTTCGCATGAAAGGAAAGCGGGAAGTCCCGATAGACTAATTTAACCTTGCCTGTATCAATGTAATTCTTCTTGAGATCAGGCAGTAAATCAGTGAAGGTTTTTTTGCAGAAGGGGCACTCATAGTCGGAAAACTCGATCAGTGTCAGAGGCGCATTCTTGTCTCCCATGACCGGATCGTTATCTACCGACACCTTGACCGGACCGCTTGGCTGATTACTCGGCTGCTGCGCTGTCGGCGATGGATTTCCCGACGGTTGTCCTACTGCTGCCGATCCGACACTAACGCCTTTCTGAAAAGCACCGCCTGAAGAGAGGATGCTCGCGCTAATGATCAACCCGCCGAGAAGAATTGATCCGGCAATGATCCAGGCTGCTTTGCTTGGCATTTCCTTTTCTTTCCTCATCTTGATTGGCTCTCTTATCTCACCTTCCTCTGACTTGTACCAGTCTTCCATAGCAATAAGTATTAATTGGTTTTTTAGCTTAATCAGTTTTTCCTACGGTATAGGAGAACATCATCCCACTTTCCGCATGCTCGAGAATGTGACAGTGTGCGACCCATGTGCCCGGATTGGAGGCGTCGAGCAAGATGTCTACCGTATCGCCCTTGGCTACGAGTGTCGTATCAACCCATGCTGGATTTTCGTTTCTTACACCGTTTGTCGAGAGCACCATGAGGCGCTGCCCGTGGAAGTGGATCGGGTGCTGCATTGGATGCATCGATTGCGGATCATTGAAGATGCGGATCTTTACCTTATCACCCAACTGGAAGTTCCAGTCCTTGATGTCCATATTCACCTTGCCATTTGTCTTGTCGACCAGCTTCCATTTCATCATGTTCGAATTTGACTGGGCATTCATACTGGCCATCGTGTCTTCCCACTCCAGAGCATCGCCATCATCACCCATGCCCATATCTTCGTCTGACATAGCCATCCCGCCACTACCCATCGAATGCATTCCCATCGGCATGCCCTTGCGCATCTCCGAGTTCATATCAAGCGAAAGGTTTAGACTCTTATCTGGGGCCTTGGAGAGATAAGTGTTCATGAGACCCTCCAACTCATTCACAACTTCTGTATTTGTCCGCAGTGTTGCAAATTCCTTGCTATAAGCAGGGGTGGCTACCTCTGAAGAAACGCTCACTCTTCCGAGTGCATATTCCTTCTCGGGCGTCTGGTGTTTCATGGCATATTCACCGGCCTTCTCGAAGAACACATCGACAACACGCCGTTCGCCGGGAGCCACCATCACTTGATCAACGAAAGTTTCCTTCTCGTACCTTCCGACATCAGCGCCGACGAGCTTCATCTTGGCTCCAGGAAGCGTGAAATTGAAGAGTCGTGTATTGGCAGCATTGGTAAGATAGAGACGCACTACCTCGCCCTGCTTGGCTGACAGTTGATAATCCGTTTCCCCGTTTATGAGCATCACATTGCCGAAACGTCCCATGAGCGTATGATCGGCTACCTTGGCATCAAATGGGAGCATGCCCTTTTCATCGAGAGCGATGTCATCGAGCGTGAGCGGAATCTCACGATTCACCGGCGACCAGTAGGCTGTATCTTTCGGAGTCACGATGAAATTGGCGTAGAGACCGGATTCCAAAGTATAGTCCGTCCGAACATGTGGGTGGTACCAAAATACCCCCGGATCAGAAAACTTAAGCTTATAGGTGAATGATTCTCCAATCCCGATCTCCTTTTGCGTCACACCCGGCACGCCATCGAAGGGATTATCCATTCGAACTCCATGGGCATGGAGGGTGGTCGCAATGTCACCCCCATTCTTCAGATTGATGGTGATTTCCGATCCTTCAGCAACACGAAGGGTCGGCCCCGGGATAGAGCCGTTGTATCCGAGCATTTTCACGGTACGGCCGGCAATGTTCTTTTGGATGGGTGTAATAACGAGATCTGTCGATTGGCCATCTTTTAAGTCAATGACTGAAGAAGAAGCTGCTTGTTTCAGATCTCCTGATGGCGAAGCATTCAAGCTCGAAGCTCCTTTTCCAATGGAATCGACTTCTCCCTGGCGGCTGACTATTCCATACCAAGCAAGCGAGCCCACAACGGCTACCACTACTACCACCCACACTACTTGTCTGTTGCTCATAGAGTTGTATTTATGATTTACGAAACTAATTAATGATTATTTACTTCTCTTAGAGAGTCATGAATGGTGAGAAATCACTCCCGCTTTTCTGGTATATCTCGTAGGGAGCTTGCTTCACGCCAGGCATACCGGGAGTTCCTATCGGCATACCAGGAAGACCGATGCCGTCGATATTCAGCTTTTCTGAGAGAAGCTTTTCAACGGCGACCAATGGCACATGTCCTTCAATAAAGTAATCTCCAATCACTGTCGTATGGCAGCTTTGCTTATCTTCTCCAATACCATATTGCTCCTTAATGGAACCCATGTTCTCGGTGGATTTCACGTCAACCTCATATCCTTGTTTCTTCAATTCTGCAACGTAACCGTTGCAACACCCACAATTCGGCGCTTTGTAAACGGTGGCCATTCGCGCTATCGGAACCGCCGCGGTTTCCACGCTGTCGACCGAGATAGTACCGGGTTCTGCACTCACTATTTTTTGCTCGGATCTTTCTTGACCGTACCACAAAAAAGATCCAAGTATGGCAGCAGCCCCTATGACCAATAATGATTTCCTATACTTCATACTCATTATTTGATTTGATTATTTATCGCTGTTACTGGAAGTTCCTTTTCCATATTTTGACTGCTAAACTTTGCGAATTGGAAAAAGAGCACTGAGAATGCAACTACCATGACAAGCGGCGCTACCAAGGATGCGAAGTTTCTTCTCCCTGGCCGAAAGAAACGGAGAAGGAGCGAATTGCCCACGACAGAAATAGATGAGAGGGCCATGGCGAGACCAGCAAGCTCTGGCTTCAAGACCAGCCCAACCCCGGCAAACACTCGAGCCGCTACTGGAATACCCATCACATTGTAGAAGAGAGCGAAAAACATATTCTGTTTGATCTTTGACATGCTCTCTTTGGAAAGCTCAATGGCCGTCACCACATCATGCACATCGCTTCGCATGAGGACTATATCTCCTGCTTCCATAGCGACATCGGTTCCCGATCCCATGGCTACGCCTAAATCGGCTTGTGCCAACGCTGGGGCGTCATTAATCCCATCTCCCACCATAGCGACACGCTTCCCTTGTTCCTGAAGGTTCTTGACGTGCAGAGCCTTGTCTTCAGGGAGTACTTCGGCGAACACATTTGTTACACCAACCTGCGAAGCTATGGCATTGGCCGTCCGTGCATTGTCTCCCGTGATCATATAGACCTCGATTCCCATATTCAGAAGTTTCTTGACAGCATCTCTTGATGATTCCTTCACGGTATCAGCAACAGCGACCGCACCGAGAACCTTCTCTCTGGTAGCCAAGATCATAGCGGTTTTCCCTTGTTCTTCCAGGCGCATGAGTTTCCGGTTGATACGATCGAGTGGAAGCTGAATAACATCTGTGATAAGCCTGCGATTCCCAAAAAAGTACTCCGTATCGCCGATAATTCCTTGCACACCATGTCCCGGAATAGCTTTGAAGTCGCTTACATCTTCCAAGACACAGCCCTCCTCCTTGGAATATTCGTAGATGGCTTCAGCTAAAGGATGTTCGGAAAGCTTTTCCAAACTGGCGGCTATTTCAAGAACTTCATCTTCATCGGCATCATTGAAGGTAAGGATGTCGGTCACCTCAGGCTTTCCTTTGGTGAGAGTCCCTGTTTTGTCGAAGATGACGGCATTGATTTTGCAGGCGGCTTCCAACGCTTCACCACCTTTGATGAGAATCCCGTTCTCCGCACCCTTTCCTGTACCGACCATGAGTGCTGTCGGCGTTGCCAACCCAAGAGCGCATGGACACGCGATCACAATGACAGCGGTAAAGGCCATGAGAGCAAACGCCAAGGTAGCACCCAAGAAAAAGTACCAGACGACGAAGGTAAGGATAGCAATTCCAATCACGACCGGAACAAACCAGGCAGAAATGCGGTCAGCAAAGTTCTGAATCGGCGCCTTCGAGCCTTGCGCTTCCTCAATAAGGCGGATGATTTGAGCCAACGCTGTTTCGCTTCCTATCCGAGTCGCTTCAAACTCAAAGCCACCAGTCTTGTTGACCGTTCCACCAATCACCATATCGCCTTCGTTCTTTTCGGCCGGGATGCTTTCTCCGGTAATCATGGATTCATCAACCGCCGAAGATCCTTTCGTGATTTTCCCATCGACAGGGATCTTCTCGCCGGGACGGACAATAATAATATCTCCATGAACGACTGCATCTACCGGCACATCGAGTGTTTCACCGTTTCGCATCACCCGAGCTGTCTTGGCCTGGAGGCCCATGAGTTTTTTAATGGCATCAGAAGTTCTTCCCTTGGTTCGTACCTCGAGCCACTTACCCAGAATGACGAAGGTGATCAGAAAGGCGGCTGTCTCAAAGTAGAGTTCTGGAATTTTTTCTCCATTCTGACCAATCACACTTCCGTTCTGTACCACATACAGAACGAAGTTAATGAGGCTGTAGAAGAAGGCGGTCGATGTTCCGATGGCAATCAGACTATCCATGTTGAACGTCTTCATCTTGAGAGCAGACCAAGCACCCTTATAGAATCCGGCGCCGATAATGAACTGGATCGGAATCGTAAAGAGCAGTGAGAAAACTCCGACATACGGCAAGAGCGTCGTTTTCCCAGGGATTGCGAAGAAGTCGAATAGCATGAAGTAGAGCATCGGGACGCTCATGGTAAAACCGAAAATGAACTTATTGAAGTAGCTACTGATTTCCTTATCGCGTTTGCGCCGTTCATACTCAGTGTCCTTCGGATCGACTTCTTCCGCTTTATAACCCGCCTGTGCAACCGCCTGCTTCAAGGAAGCGATCTGGATTTTGTTTTCATCGAATGTGACCAATGCCTTTTCAGCAGCGAAATTCACACTGGCTTGTTTCACGCCTGGCACCTTTTTGAGCGAACGCTCAATCAGATTTGCACAGGACGAACAGTGCATGCCAAACAATGAAAGGCTGATGCGTTTATTCGAATCGCGTTGAGCCTCTCCCTGCATATCTTTTTGAGAAGCCAGCGCTGTCCCTCGCGCTTGCACCACATCTCTTCCTTGTGAAAGGTTTCCTCCAATACCCTGAATACTTCCAACGGTCTTCAGAACATGGTTTACCATGTCTTTCAAGGATGTCTTCTCTTCAGGACTCTCTATCTCAGCCGATTGACTGTTCGAAATAGTGCCCTCAAAATAGGGTTTTCCAGTTGGGTCTTCCAATATTTTTCCTGTAGCCTCTATTCGTGATTCAATCTTTACCTTGAACGGAACATCAGTCGCTGTTTTCTTTTCCTGTTTCTCTGGTTCCTCTAAGGAGAGAGCCTCTTCATTTGCAAGGAGAGCCTGATAGCCAGCTTTTTCAACGGCCTTCAGAGTTTCATCAGGAGAGGTTTGAGAGTCATCCAGAAGAAATGTGCCTTGACCCGTTTTATGATCAATCTTGACCTCGCTTACTCCTGGTAGCACGGAAAGCTCCTCCCCGATGAGTATCTCGCAGGAATGACAGGTCATGCCGCGGATAGATAATGTTATTCGTTTCGTCATACTCGTAGAATAGTCTTGAGAGAATTAGGCAGCTGAAACGGCATAGTCGGTTCCTTGAAGTGAAGCCTGTACTTCATCGAGAACGATCACTCTTTCTGAGGTGAGAACAGCCTCGCCGTTTTCTTGGAGCGCGAAGTCTGTCACACCAGCTATCTTTTTGATTTTAAGCGCTATGACCTTGAAGCAGGATCCGCAGTGCATTCCGCTTACTTTGAAATGGAGAGTATTCATAAGAGATATATTGAGTACGTTCGGATTATTGTCACTAAGAGTTTTTGGCGACCACTGTGAAGTTGCCACGATACATGCCCATAGAACAGGAAAACGGGATTTGTCCGACCTCTTTCGGAGTAAATTCAATCACATTTTCGCCTGCCACCAGATTCTTACGAACGCCAAGCTTGGAGGCAATAATAGTGCTCGCGCAGGTAAACTGATTGGTAGAATTGACTATCCACTTGACCGGAACTCCCGCTTGAACCGTGAACTGGCTTGGGGAGTAACCATCGGCTGCCTGGGTCATACGAACCACTTGCACGCCATTTTCAATCTTCACGCTCGGATCAGCAGACTTTACCGCCACTGCCTCCGTTTCAGCAGCTCTCGTCGAACCGAAGTCCCAGCCAGTCAAGTTCAGGCCGTTATTGACATTAAAGATGGCCAGCAAGATGACTACTATTCCTGCAAACTTGAAGAAACGCTGAGCAAAGATACCCTTGATCACCGAAGTCAGCCCACCAATTCCGAGAAGTCCAGGTGCCGTTCCGAGGGCAAAGAGTCCCATGATGAGACTGCCTTGTGCAAAGCTTCCTGTGCTCACAGCGTAGATCTGCATGGCTTGAGTGAAGCCACAGGGCAGGAAAAAGGTCATAGCACCGAGAACGAACGAATTTTTGTGACTGTATTCTCTTTGCTTGTCACTGATGCCCAGTAATCGACTGATTCCTTTAGGGAGAGCGAAGCTTACTGTTTCCAGTCGTGGACACACACCTGTCAATTTCAAGCCGAGGAGGAGCATAACGATTCCGACAGCGATAGTGACGACACCCAGGGTGGTGCCGGAAAGTTGGAGGAACGATCCGAGAGAACCGAGGAGACCTCCCAAAACCGCATAGGAAAGAACTCTTCCGGCATTGAAGAAGAGGTGTGGCCGAAACTTCTGCATCGGAGTAGCTTCCGGATGTTTTTCGGAATGTCTTGCCGATATTCCAAGAATGAGCCCTCCCACGAGAGCCAGGCACGTGGAAAAACCAGCGGTCAACCCAATAAGGAGAGCGACTGAAAGACTTGTCGGTTTTGCCGCGTTCCCAATGTTCACGAGATCGGATAGGCCCGTTTCTTTCAGAAGAAAGTAAAGTCCAAGCACGAAAAGAAACGCAATACCGAGATCCTTGTAATCACTCACGTTGCGACTGAACCACGGTTTCTTCCCTACCACCCCGATCGTATAACCAGCAGAACGTATGGCATCTTCAATCGCTTGCTTGCTTGGTTTTACCTCGTACGAAATCTCAGCGATACCTCTTTTGTAATTGACATGACTCTTCTTGATCTCTGGAATTTCAGAAAGTTTATCTTCGATGAGAATCTCACAAGACCGGCAATGCATTCCCGCAATGGGTACAACAAGTTTTTGCATAGGATAGATTTGTTTGAAGACTAAAATCCATTTCTGTGTAGTGAAATGGTTACAAAAAACGCCAGTGAAAGAAGTGAGTATCATCTCAAACGAGAAAATCACCCTCTCTGGCGTTTCAACAAATCTATTCTTTTTTGGCTACGGAAAGTAGAACCTCTGTGAGAAGAGGTGGTCCAGGAGGCGACGAATTAACAAAACCCGACTCGTCAATTGGCAGGTATGCTACCGAATCCCAATGGGTGATTGCTAAAACAGGGAGTTCGCTAGAACCATTTACTTTTTTCACTGTCCCTGTTTTTGATATTGAGTTTCCACAGGAGATCGTACAACCATTGATGCTCTTCGAGGTTGAGTCACAGGTAGCACAACCAGGATTTACTTGATTGCTCTCCTCTGTATTCTCGTAGCCCGATGCCCCTCCCATATCTGACATCTGCATATGGGAGGCCGCAGACACCCCCATAGGAAAAGCACAGAAGCCGCTTGCAAAGAAAGCGAAAGCCGCAATAAAGCCGAAAGAAGCAATTTTCTTTGAAGTTTTCATAAACACTTACACTATACTACTTTTTTCCGATTATCTCAAGGGGAAGGAAATTTATATTTACTCTAAGTGCTCTTCACCATCTGCGTCTTCGTAAACGCCCTAAACACACCCTGAGCGAAGACTGAACCACGTCTCCGTTAGACATTATGATGTAAGCCGTACTTTGCTGGCAAGTGTCATAGAGATCTTTGTTTTCCTCAATGGAAGACCCAAATGAGATGAGTCATCTTATTCAGGTGTAGTACAAAATGTGAGGGAATGTCAACGCATGGCTATAGTTATCCACCGCCCCGCTTGACGGTTCATACATGATCCCCATATACTAGACATACAACTTAGAGATATAACTTCTGCAGTCGTCCTCTTCAATTCTCGAAGAGAGACGTAGGTGAACAAGATTTTTCTTGGGCGCAGGCAGAGTTACTTGATCGGCTTTTTATAAGCTTGTCAGCTAACTCCGTCTGCGCCCTTTTTATTTGTTAATCATTATCCATAACCATATGGAAAAGAAAGAATTGGAGATCCAGTATCTCCCCATCGCATCTCTCCGCCCCGCGGAATACAACCCTCGCAAGCACTCGAAAGAGGCACTCGAGGAATTGAAGAAGTCGCTGTCACGTTTCGGTGCCATTGATCCAATCATTCTGAACGGTGCTCCGAACCGGATGAATGTCGTTATTGGTGGCCACATGCGCTTGAAGGCGCTCAAAGAATTGGGCGAAAAGAATGTACCGGTGGTCTACATTAACCTGCCAGATATTGAGAAGGAAAAAGAATTGAATATCCGGCTTAACAAGAACACTGGTGAGTTTGATTGGGATCTCCTTACTGACTTCGGCGAGAGCTTCCTCAAAGAGGTTGGCTTCTCTTCTGAAGAGCTCGACGATATCTTTGCGGTTGAAGGAAGTCCGGAAACCTTCGACCTGAAGAAAGAACTCGAGAAACTCGATATCAAAGAGATCAACATCAAGAAAGGCGATGTCTACGATTTGGATGGCTCACGCCTCATGTGCGGAGATTCAACCATTGAAGCCGACATGTTAAAGCTCATGGAAAATGAGAGAGCTGATATGGTGCTGACCGATCCGCCTTACATCCTCGATTATCTACACGGCAAGAAAAAGAACGGCAAGGCGACTGAAGGATTCGGAGCCAAACGTGATCGTCGTTACCTCGAAACGGATTCCTTGCCGGATAACTTCACCGAGCTTTGGATGGAAAACATTTCAAAGATCGCTAAGCCCGACTTCCACATCATCGTGTACGAAAACTGGAAGAACATTCGGACGATTTGGGGAGCCATGGAGAAGTACTGGAAAGTGAAGAATATGATCGTATGGCATCTCCCCAATCGAATGCAGGGATTTGCTGCCAAGTACAAGCTCTTCTCCAAACACGATATCGCTATGGTTGGATCATCGGAAGAAGCACGTGGCTTCAACCTCGCTCCGGAGGAAGAGCTCCTTCAAAACGAATACGAAACTGCTCTCTATGCCATTCAAGGAAAGCCCCAATGGGAAGGCTATGAGAAAGGAAAAAGAATCTGCCCAACCGATTTCATCGACTACAAAGCCGCTGATGAGAAATCTTCCGGCCAAGGCATCATCTTCGGTACCAAGCCAATTGAGATCCTTATTCCCTACATCAAGGTTCTGACCAAGCGGGGCGATCTCATCGTTGAACCCTTCGGCGGTTCAGGCTCCACCCTTATTGCTTCTACGACAATGAATCGAAGGTGCTTCCTCATGGAGAAATCTCCAGTCTATGCGGAGGTCATAAAGAGGAGATGGGAAAAACTAACCGGTAAGAAAGCTAAGCTCTATGTACGCTAAACAACAAGCGTCGATTGATCGGCGCATGGAAAAGCAAAAGAAAGATATTCTGGAAGCGCTGCAGAAGACGCCAGTGGTTCATGTTGCTTGCGAGCGTTCCGGTGTGAGCAAAGCCACCTTCTATCGGTGGAGAGAGAAAGATCCTGCTTTTGAGAAGGGCTCCAATGAAGCACTCAAGGCAGGGAAAGAACTCATCAATGACATGGCAATTTCTCAGCTCATTTCAGCGATCAAAGACAAGAACTTGGGTGCGATTAAGTTCTGGCTCTCGAACCACCATCCAGACTTCAAGACCAAGGTCGAAATCGGCGGACGGATAGAAATGATCGAGGAACTCTCTCCAGAGGAACGGATCATGGTCAGTGAGGCGCTGAAGCTCGCTGGCTTAACCCCAGAGCTATGAGGACTAAACCAAGAACCTTAGAAGAGATTATCCGTAACCGCAAGGTACGGCGAAAACTTTCTCAGGAGAGCTTCTACATGTTCTTCTATATCTACTTCTCGCACTATGTGAAGTATGCGACTGCTCCCTTTCAAAAGGAAATGTTCAATCTGCTTGAAGATGAAGCTCATCAGACCCTCGTCTTCGTTGCCTTTCGCGGTTCAGGAAAATCCACCATTGTCACCATGGCCTATGTCCTCTGGTCAATCCTGGGTAAGCAGCAGAAAAAGTATGTGGTCATCGCCGGACAAACCCAGTGGCAAGCTCGTCAGCATCTTCAGAACATCAAGGCTGAGCTCGAGAGAAATCCTTTACTTCGGAATGATCTTGGACCTTTTCAGGAAGAGAGCGCTGAGTGGGGTTCCTTTTCTTTGGTCCTCTTGAACTTCGAAGCCAAGATTGCTGCGGCTTCCACCGAGCAGAGTATCCGTGGTACCCGGTATGGTGCGCATCGTCCCGATCTCATCGTCTGCGATGACGTGGAAGACTTAGCTTCGGTAAAGACGCTAGAAAGCAGAGACAAGACCTTTCGCTGGTTTACGGGTGAAGTCCTGCCTTCAGGCGATCTCGATACGCGGGTGATAGTCGTCGGTAACCTCCTCCATGAAGATTCGCTCATCGTGCGTCTCAAGAAAAGCATCGAAGCTGGAGAACTCACTGGGCTCTTCCGAGAGTATCCGCTACTGGATGATTCCGGTGTTTCCCTCTGGCCCGGTAAATTCCCTGATGCCGTCTCGATCCAAACCGAGAAGAAAAAGATCGGCAGCCGCAATGCTTGGATGCGCGAGTACCTGCTTCTCATTATTCCCGAAGACGATCAGGTGGTTCTTGCTGAATGGATTACCTACTACGATGAGATGCCGAGCATAGACGATCTTTCCTATCGCTATACGATAGCGGCCATCGATCTCGCCATCTCCGAAAGTACGAGCGCAGACTACACGGCCATACCGGTCGCTCGAGTCTTTGGTTACGACAAGAAGATGCGAATCTACATCCTGCCGCATCCGATCAATCAGCGGATCAACTTTCCTCAGCAACTGGAAGTTATCAAGGGTCTGTATCTGGAACATAACAAGCGGATCACGTTTTTGGTCGAGATTAATGGCTATCAGAAAGTGATGCTCCAAACACTGGAGAAAGAAGGCTATCCGGTCAAGGGCGTACAGCACAGCAGCGACAAACGGGTCCGCCTTTCTCTCATCACGCCTCAGCTAAAAAACGGTGTGGTGCTTTTCCCGAGAAATGGAGCAGATATCCTCATCCGGCAACTAGTGGGGTTTAAGGCAGAAAAACATGACGATTTGGCGGATGCATTTACGATGCTTATTGATTACTGCGTACAGAAAAATGGACGCTCTATGTCAGAAACTCTTGAAGAATTCGCCCGACTCAATCAACGTATCAAACGCTCTGAGAGTCTGCTCTACAAGCAGTTCTAAGAAGCTTGTTAGGGACAACTTAGGAAGGTTTTAAGGGCTTTTTGAGAGGTCTGGACTTGTTTAGGAGTACGCGTCATTGATGTATGTATGGATACCATGCAAATTCAGGGCAATACTACCAGACAACAAATCCCGGTAAAAGTGAAGTACTGCCTGTACGCCAGAAAAAGCAGCGAGTCAGAGGAACGCCAGGTTCTCTCTATCGACTCACAGATTAAAGAAATGCTTCAGCTGGCTGACCGTGAAGGGCTTGAGGTCATCACGATGAAGCGCGAATCTCACTCAGCTAAAGAAACTGGGCAACGACCCGTCTTCAACGAAATCGTCGATGAACTTCGGGAAGGAAAGTTCAACGGCATCCTCACCTGGGCCCCAGATCGCATCTCGCGTAACGCTGGTGACCTTGGGAAAATTGTCGATCTGATGGATGCCGGAAAGCTTGCTGAGATCAGGACCTTCAGCCAGGTATTCACAAACAATCCCAATGAGAAGTTTCTCCTGATGATTCTTGGCTCGCAGGCCAAGCTCGAGAATGACAACCGGGGGATAAATGTAAAACGTGGACTCAGGACAAGGGTCGAGATGGGGCTCTGGCCCGGAGTCGCACCCCTCGGCTATCTGAATCAAAAACACATCGAGAAGAAGTGTCAGATCATTGTTGATCCCGAACGCGCTCCTGTAGTGAAAAAAATGTTCGAGAAGATGGCGTACGAAAAGTGGTCCGGTCGAAAGATCTACCACTGGCTCAAGTTTGAGCTCAACTTCAAAAGCACAGGAAATCATCATGTGGCTCTCGGCAATCTCTTCCGCATTCTTCAAAACCCCATCTACTACGGCCCCTTCGAGTATCCGAGGGGTTCCGGTAACTGGTATCAGGGAAAGCACGAGCCAATCATCAGCAAAGAGCTTTTTGATAAAGCTCAGGAGCAGTTAAAACGCGACAAGATCGTCCGCCAAAGTAGAGAGTTTGCCTTTACCAAACTTATGCTATGCGGATTGTGTGGATCAGGCATCTCTGCTGAAGAGAAGTACAAGCAACTCAAAGATGGTTCAGTTGTGAAGTACATTTACTATGGCTGTGGACGATCAAAGGATCGCCACTGCAAAAATCCGTACCTCAGGGAAGAAGAGTTAACTGAACAGCTCATAAAGATCATGGATCAAATCGATCTTAATCAGACTGGGGTGCAACACAAGTTCGAGGAAGAATTGAAAAGGTATAACAAGTTCAACCGTGGCGTTCTCGGGATTAGAAATCAAATCAAAGATCATGAGGCCCTTGATCTGCGTACCTATGCAAAGTACATCCTCCGAGATGGAACGAATGAAGAGAAACGAGAGTTAATGGGATGCTTTAAGTCCCAGATCAAAATAAGGAAGCACATCGTTACTATTGACCAAGAAAAGCCATGAAACCACCCTAGAATTGAGGATTGATTTTTGTCCCTTAAAAAGCTATAATAGCCGTACAATGTTGCCTAAACTTCTACCCTTAAAAGGTAGAGGCATGGCTCAATAATAGAACCTACGCGAATAAAAACGGTCTTCCGACCGGCACTTATTCGCGTAGGTCGATAGCTCGAAAGAGTTATCGGGCAGTTTCGAAAGGAATTGTCTGCTTTGGTCGGAGGACCATTTTTGTATCTTAAAAATCTCAATCGGATCTTAATCAAAAAACCTACGCGAAACCTATGATTAACGACAAAGAATTCAAGGGCTACAACGGGACACTCATCCTCACAGATACAGGGGTTGTAATAAAACGTGGACTCAAAGGCGTCCTACTTGGAGGCGGTATGCTGCGGGGAGATAAAACCATTCCCTACCGCAGTATCGTTGCCGTGCAATTGAAAAAAGCAGGAATGACTGCGGGTTACCTACAGTTAACTCTCAAGGGTGGCTCTGAATCAAAGGGCGGATTGTTTCAATCCACAACAGATGAAAATAGTATCAATTTCCATTTCAATAAGAATAAGGACTTTGAAGAGGCGAGGCAGCTGATAGAAGAAAAGATTAGTAGCTCAGAAGGAACAGGCAGTACCAATCTAAACAATCTTGAAAAGTTAGCCGAACTGAAAGACAAAGGGATTATTACTCAGGAGGAGTTCGATCAAAAGAAGAAGATGCTCCTTGGTCTTTAATTCTGAAGAATGAGATAAGAAACCTACGCGAACACTATGAATCAAGAAACTCAGTCTTTGGGACAGACTCAAAACAACCCCAAGAAGCCCTGGTACAAGAAATGGTGGGTGATTACTATAGCCATCATTCTCTTCTTTCCGGCGATAGTAGATATCTTCGATGGCCCAGATGAAGAAAGTAAAAGTGAAGTAACGGTAGTACAGCCCGCTGCCGAAGAAGTGAAGAACGATGCACGGGCCGAAGTAGAGAAAGCTCCGGAGACACCGCCTGCACCCAAGACCGATCAACAGATTCTTGAAGAGAAGCTCAGTGGTATGGTCAGTAGCATCGGCGGTAAAGATATGACCTATCGAGGGATGGATATCCAAAAGACTGACGCTGATCGTCCCAAAGATACGAAAATGGTGACGGTCAAAGTAGACCTGAAAAGCTTCTACAGTAAGAACTCACTTCTCCGAGATACAGGAGAGCTTTCCACATCCATTTTTCAATCCGTATACGATGTTCCAAGTATCCAGGCTTATGATGTCATTGTCTGGTACTATGCTGAAACCACGGATCGCTATGGGAATAAGAAAAATGATGTTGTTCTTACCTACTTTATCGATAAGCCAACTTATGGAAAGATTAATTGGCAAAACTTCGACAAGAAAGCGGCTTGTGATTTCCTAGAGCAGGAAGCGAAGATATCCGGCACTATGGATACGGGCTGTAAAACACTCGTGAATATCCAGTAAGCAAACTTAGTAAAACCGCCAGTGATGGCGGTTTTACTATATTGTTAAAGGTAGTGATTCTTTGGATGCTGAACACCTCTATCCAAGACGATATTTCTGCTGTCTCTGCCGGAATGCCTCCGATCCCCCCTCCAGAACTTTAACTGCACGATCACGGATAATAGGATTTTCGATCGAACCAGAAATGTACGATATCTCTCCGTTATCTCGATTTGCAATGATAATCTGTTCAGCATCACTATTTATAACTACATTGCCATTGTTCGATGCCAAGATAACTTGACGGTATGTCTTTGCCTGTCGGATAGCGCGGACTAACTCATCCATAATAAACTCGTTATCGAGGTGGTCATCGTGCGAATCGATAATAATTGGCTTGTCTCCCTGTGCAAGGTAAATTTTGATCAATACTGTTGCTTTCTGTCCAAGAGAAAGTTTAGACAAGGAGGTATTCTTGTATTGTACTGTGGGTGTCACGGAGAGGTAATCGGCGTACAAGAAGCTATAGAAGTCACCAATACTAATCGCCTTGGAACTTTTGAGCTTATCTTTGTGTTCCAGGTTAAGCTTGTCCACCTCAGCTACTAAATCCACGATTTTCGTCTCGTCACCTTCAATGACTTCTTTCATGAGAATCAAAAACTTGGCAAAGATAGACTCTCCATTTTTACCAGCTACCTCCACTTTTCGGTTATCCATTACATCTTCCGCTGTTTGAAGAAATCTGTCGGAATCGAACTGTATTTTCACTCCGAAGCTTAGATCAGAAAGCACATCAGCCTTCTCAGACGAGAAAGTAGCAATGATTTCCTCATACTTCTTCTTTTGTAAAATAACTGTCTCGATCAACTTTTTAAACAGAGTAGTCCGGTCTCCTACTGAGACGCTAAGCGACTGCTCATCTTTTTTAAACTGTTCTGCTTTCGACTTTATAGAGATAATAGCTACCTCAAGCTCAGCTTTTTTATCAAGTAGCTTCGCATGATCTTTAATGCCCGCCTCAAAACTCGCAAGTTCTCTTTGTGCGACTTCTATATCTTTGACTATTGAGGTGATCTCGTTTTTAACCTCGACTGTTCTACCCTCCAGTTTCGATTTCTCACCGTAAGCAATAAGATCAAGGGTTTCAGCTATCCCAAGTTTTGTAAGAACCGTATTGATGGAAGTAAGCTGGCGATTAAATGCTACCAGGTCCGTGTCGATAAAATGCACAGCACTAGCAAGAAGGTTCTTGAGAATCGCGAGGTCCTCCTTTTTGGCTTTAAGATCGGAAATGATTTTTTGTTTATCCTGCGCGACTTTAATTTTTTCAATACTTTGAGCCTTTGCAAGCTCTTTAATACGTTCCTCGATATCCTTCAACTCAGCTGCCTTTTGCTTCGACTCAAGTTCTATAGATTGGGCGATATCTTTTCCAATTCGCTGTTCCAAAAAAACGATACTCTCATTTTTTTGAGAGAGACTTTCCTGGGTTTCACTAACGCCTTCAGCTAATTGCTCAAATTCGAAACTTTTTACAGTGTCTTTTATCTGCGGACTTTCAAATACAAGGTTTTTCACGTATATATCAAGGTCAGAGTCATCACCGATGTATTTTTCTAACTCACCCTGTGCAACATAAACGATGCCACTATCTTGAAAAAATGCGTCATCGCAAACATCCTTCTCGAAAGCTGAACCATCTTTAAAATCAAGTTTTGTTTTGATTACAGGACTTTGATCAGATATGCGTCGCACGAATGAGTTAGGATCATCCGTATGACATCGATCTATGTAACAGTTTGCGATCAGGTCAACGAAGGCAGTCTTTCCTCCGCCCTTACCTCCCGTAACGGCAACTAATCCTGCGTTAAGCGGAATCTTAGTTTCCTTAATTGAAAGCTCGGTGCCTATCGTTGATTGACTGATACTGAACCCCGCTAGTGTGTATTTACTCTTTAGTGGTGTTGGATCTTCTTGCTGAATAACAACTCGCTCAGAGGGCTCATAGAGAAGCTGCTTGAGCCCTTCAAATGTCGGGTCTGCTTTTATCCATGCATTTCTGAGCTCACAATAGTGTTCGCTGTTCGCACAATCGTGGTCTGCTTTACCACGATGAGCACAGGGGTGCCCAATGTATTTTATTTCGTGGGCATCAGATCCATGCAAGCAAGGTTTCAGTGTCTTAAACTCATCGATGAACTTCCCTTCGCCTTCCCCATAAGGGGGCCGCCCCAACGCCCACTCTCGTGTTTTTGGGTTTGAAGACAGCAGAAAATCTGATTTCTGTATCAACACTTTTCTTGTTTGGTGATCTCGTGAATTCCAATCTATACCACTAAGATCCTCATCTGCTACCACGCCCATAAGGTATTTTCCTTTAAATTTTGATGGCGCACCCTCCAAAATACTCGTTATCTGACTGTCATCAACAACAGCGCTCATCATGCCAATGTGTATATCAGATCGGTCCTGAAATTCTTTGTGCTGTGTTTTCAGCTTCGCACCCAAGGTCGTGAGATTGGAGATCTTCAATTTCGCCTTTTCCTCCGGGTCCTGAGGGTTACCCTCGTAGACAAAATCTATGTCATGCAAAAAGTTTTCCTCAATAGACTTTATTGGTACATCTTCGGCAAAAAGAACATGAAAATTGATGCTACTGTCACCAACGAATTTATTGAGACGAAATTCGATATTTGGTAGCACCAGTATTTTTAATATTTTCTCAATTTCGTCGGCTGTGAAGAGTGCCTGCAATTTCGCTGGGTCACCCAGGTATTCCTCTTTAATTTTCTTATAGCCATCAATAGTGAAGTAATCGGTAATCCCGAGTACCGCAACATCCTTAGCAATGGCAGTTTTGAACAGGCCTTTGACATACTCATCCCAGTCAGCCGGAAACTGGCTATTCAAATGTGAGGCTGGCGTATGCACATGGAGATCCCACTTGCGCCAGACTGATCCTTTTTGGTAGGGAAAATTATCACTCATAGGAATACGCAAGTGTACTACGAAATGTGGAGAAAATCCATCTCCTTAAATACTTCCTTTTTGAGCTATCAACAGTCCTATCGGAACTGCACTGGAGGTACATTTGCTAGAATTTCTCTTGAGAGCGCAAATGTCCTCTCTATTAGAGCCTGGTCCATGCCAGATTTTTTATCGTCTTCGTAGAGCTTGCTGAGATGCTCGTCCCAGTAATCCCTGGTATCCATTATGAGCGCCCACAACTGCTTCAGTTCTTCATCCGTTTCTTGGTTGATGACACCTCTTGCAGAATACATCCAAATTGAAAGCGCAGCCGCTTCTGTGTTACTGCCTCTTTTCCGTAAAGTTTTGACTGCGTCCTGTAAAGGCGGCAGCATGAAATAACTCACATCAGAAGAGAGGCTAGGCTGTCCATCGGGTAGTTTAAAATGACCTTCGTTCTGAAGTCCTGCTCTAGTCCAAGTGCTGTATACAAAGTAATCAGCAAGCTGTCTTTTTTCTAACGGTCGATATAGTTCGACCAATGCCCTGATGTCATCTTGATAACTCGCGACCGCATGCCTGTGAATGAAGCTAAATATGCCCATATGACTAAAAAATGACTTAATGCTCGAAATGAGGCACTCGGGTCATCCGATACTCAATACTCAGTGCGGGAAGGGAGGGATTCGAACCCTCGGAGGTTATTACACCTCGGCACGTTAGCAGTGTGCTGGTTTAAGCCACTCACCCACCTTCCCAAATCTGCTTTATCTAAGCCATATTATAACGTTTCAAGTGCTTTGGATTATGTGTCCCCACC
>JACCDT011072961.1_pt1 | contig 31160 bp, 33 predicted proteins | sample 7446291 | NCBI WGS metagenome assembly JACCDT01 (sample SAMN15323446, study PRJNA562643) | freshwater metagenome | isolation source: river surface water | place: USA:Blue River Watershed | collected 2017-08-17
CAAAGGATAGAATGCGCCAGGTACGAAAGTGTGGAAGAGGCGCAGGCCTCGCCCATTTTTTCCATGGCAATCGTCGCTTCCACGCAACCTTGGCCGCTGCCACCATAGTCTTCGGAAACAGTGATTCCCAACAATCCCAACCCAGCCATTTTGGAAAAAGCTTCGCGGTTAAAGCCTTCTGCTTCGTCCAAGGCTTCCGCGCGCGGCGCGAGTTCCTGTTTAGCAAAAGCGGCCAAAGTTTCTCTGAGCTGTTCTTGCTCTGGTGTGAATTCGCCCTTCATACGGTGGTCCCCCAAACACCACTGATGCTAACCTATCCGACGCGCTATTTCCAGCCGAGCGTGCGGCGCATCAGGTAGTACTCATTCAAAGGCCGATCATCGGAAATAAACCATTCGGGGCGGCCCATGATGCTTTCGAGTGGCCGTTCTTGAGCCAGCACTCTTTCGAAGGCTTGTTCAGGTGTTTGGCCTTGATTCCATTCAATGAGGTCTGCTTTGGCGCGGTCGGGTAGGCGTTGGGCCAATTCCGCCGCGCTCCGACGAGCGATCGGGCTGTCTGAAGCCAAGAAAAACACCCCCGTGCTTTCAGGGGATTGAAATGCGCGGACATACGGAAAGCTTCGGTGCAGGGAAGTGGCAATCGCTTGGAGAATAGACTGGTCGCCTCCGGGGAACCACTGTTGAAGAATTCCCCCCGGCGCAAGGCGCGCTTTAGCGTCGCGGTAAAACTCGAGCGAGTACAATAGGCTCGAGCCTGCCGCCTCAATAGGTGGTGGGGGATCGAGAGTAATGACATCAAATTTTTCAGAAGTGCGCCGGAGGAAACGCCTGCCATCGTCGATAACAACATGCGATTTCGGATCTTTTAAGAGTTCTGGGCCTTCGGGGAAGTAGAAGCCGAAGGAATCTCGCACGCTGGGTACCAGTTCCGCAGCCCACGCATCAAGGCCCCAGGAATGCAGGGAGCGGAAGGTTGTCCCCATGCCAAAGCAAATCACGAGCGCCTTTCCGGGGGTTGTATCGAGTGAGGCCAAGGGTAAGTGCGCCATCATTTTCGTCAGAGGAGTCAAAATGGTGATGGAGATTCCGTTTACGTACATGTGTTTGATGCCGTTTGGCTCCTGAGAAGCTATCACGGTAGCGGTGTGATCCCGTCGAACAACGCCATTGGAGGCCTCCGCCTGTTCCTCGTAAGAGCGAGCGGGTCCCGCACTGAGGACAAAGGCGGCGATGGTTGCGTAAGTAAGTGCCTGCCGGGAACGCTTCCACGAAAAAGCGGTAAAAAGCGTGCAAAGAAATGGCATTGCGAGGGCCAACAACGACCATTTGACGCCGAGCCAGGGTAGCAAAAGGTATCCTGCGACCAAAGGTCCTAGGACGCAGCCGAGGATATTCACTGCGTATGCATAGCCGGCTGTGTCGGCATCGCCCTCGGAGTTTTCATCGATAAGCAGCGGGGTGAGGTATCCCAGCAAATAGCAAAAAGGGAAAATGGAAATGGCTGCGCCTACGCCGCGTAGGTATAGCCGTGGGTCGTTAAGCGCAATGGGCAGGCAGGCAGCAAACGCCAGCCAGTGGAGTAGGTGTTCGCGCGATCGGACTTTTCCCTGAGTGCAATGTCGTCTGTACGCCCATGAGCCAAGCCAAGTGGCCAGAAGATAAATGGCAAGCAGCATGGCAAAAGCGTAAATGGTGGTACGCAGCGCGGGGGTAAAAGCGCGAGTCCAGACAACCTCCATGCCCATGGAAGTAAAACCGGTCGCAAATAAAATCGCGAGAGTAATGCGGTTTGAAACCGATCGGGCAGGACGTTTTTTCGCGACTGCGGGCAAAGGATTGGCTGTGTCCGAGGAGGCCAGTCCGGCTGCGACGAGCGCAATGAAGGCGTTGAGTGCAGCGCCGACCAAAAGTGTGCCGGCAAAACCGTAAATTTCTACCAGCACTGCCGCAGTGACCAGAGCCCCCGCCATGGCTCCAATGACATTTCCCAAATAGAGGTAACTAAAGCCGGTAGTGTCGTTAGGGTACTGTTTTTTGAGGTAGGCCATCACAGCCGGAAAAGTCGCTCCCATGCATAAACACCAGGGCAAGATCGAAATCGAAATAAGTGCCGCGGATGTGAGGAGGTACTTGCCCGAGTCCATTTCCCCAAAGGTGAGCAAAGTGGCGCCACCCGAACGGAAGAGATAGGGTACAGCGAAGGCGCTCAGGCCGATAACGGCCTCGATGCCAACATAAAACCAAAGCGGAGAGAGAGAGGACTGCGCGAGCCGTTGCGCGATCCGCCCCCCAGCCACGGATCCTAGCGCCAGCCCAACCATGAAGACTGAAAGGACCACCGATAAGACGGGAGTAACTATCCCAAAAGCCGCGAAGGCTAAGCGAAGCCAGACTACCTGGTACAAGATTCCACAAAAGCCCGAGAGGACGAACAGGAAGAACAAGATGCGTTTGGGTTGATTCATAGGGGGGCAGAGTAAAAGGGGGCGTTCGGATTGGCAATGCTTCGGTACGCGGTACCTTTTACTCAAAAGGTACCGCGTACCGTTTGCCTTGAATGGCGGGTCCCGCTCGCTTAAGCTATTCGTTAAATCAGGGGAAAAAATGCTTAAAAAAATCGGATTGGCTATTGGGGGAGTGCTTCTTGCGGTATTGATTTTTGCGGCGGTGAAATCGCCCGAGTACCGAGTGAGCCGATCGGTTTTGATTGAGGCTCCGGCCGACGCGATTTATCCCTATCTGATCAACCAGAAAAAAGCCGAGCAGTGGGGAAGCTGGATGGAGATCGATCCGGATTCTCGAATGACTTACCTGGGGCCGGACGAAGGTGTTGGCTCCCGCGCCAGTTGGACTGGCGGCAAGAAAATGGGCACGGGTAGCGCCACTATAGTGAGCGCCGTCCCCAATCAGAAAGTGAATCTTAAGCTAGAGTACACTGAACCCATGAACATGGAGCAGGACTGTGAGTACCTCATCACCCCTGAGGGTAAGGCCAGTCGGGTGTCGTGGACCGTATCCGGGAAAAACGGGTATGTGGGCCGTCTGATGTGTCTATTCACAGACATGGACGCTATGGTCGGTAGCATGTTCGAAAAGGGACTGTCCAAGCTGAAGCACTTGGTTGAGAAAAACTAACTTTGTCCTACACAGCAGACCCGCTCCTTGATACCCAGACTGGATGCGTCCTTTCGATTTAGAGCGGTATTTTGCAAAATATGAATTTAGCGCCAAGTACCTGTTGGGAAGCTCCGATTGCGAGTCCATTTCTATTGGTGAACTTCTCGATCTTCAGCGTGGTGCACGCGCGGACTTCTATCGTCTTTCTTTAGGTTACACGGAAAGTACAGGGACTCGCTATTTGCGTTCGGCAATCGCGCAGGGTTACTCCAACATTAATGAAAAAGAAGTAGTGGTTCATGCGGGCGCACAAGAAGCCATTTTTACCTTTTGCCAGTCCTATTTGAAAAAAGGGGACCACGTCATAGTACAGTGGCCCTGCTATCAATCCTTGTACAGTTTACCAGAGGATATTGGCTGCGAAGTCACTCGTTGGGAAGCGCAAGAGCATAAAAATTGGTCTTTGGACCTTCAGTGGTTGGAAGATAACTTACGCCCAGAGACTGCAGCTGTTTTTGTGAATTTTCCCCACAACCCCACGGGTTACCTTCCATCAGTCGAAGATTTTCTGAATTTAGTTAAGATTGTCAGAAAACATGGAGCGTTGCTCTTTTGTGACGAGGTTTACCGTGGCCTAGAATACTCCGCTGATCTCAGGCTCCCTTCTGCGTGCGAGTTGTATGAAAATGCGGTTGTGTTGGGAGTTACTTCAAAAAGTTATGGTTTGGCGGGGTTAAGAATTGGTTGGTTGGTGTCTCACAACGCAGGCATTTTGGAAAAAGTAGCCGCTTGTAAAGACTACACATCGTTATGTAATAGCGCTCCGAGTGAATTCTTGGCTTCGATCGCATTGCGAAACGCGGATAGTCTAATTGCGCGAAATCGTGCACTGTCTTTGAGTAATTTGAGTCTTTTGCGAGGTTTTTTACAGCAGCACCCACAGTGGAGTTGGTCCGAGCCAAAAGCTGGATGCATTGGCCTGGTTCGTCTGGGATCTGGTGAAAACGCCGACGATCTTTGCACTCGTTTGGCTGAGAAAGAGGGGATCTTGCTTGTTCCCAGTGGGAGATTTGGATATGGGGATTGTCATGTTCGAATTGGGTACGGGAGGATTAATTTTCCTCAGGCTCTCCACAAGCTGGAATCAGCCCTTGGCGGTGAGAGAAGTACTTGAGAGCTGTTCCGGGATTGGTCGCGGAATTTGCCTGTCTAGAGGAGTGTCAAAATGGACAAATCAATTAAAAAGTTAATCGTCTTTTCGTTTTGTTTGATGGGATTCTCAGTAAAATCCGCGCTACCTGAAGGGACTTGTGGGTCGGTTATTCAGCTCAAGTACCCTCTGGTGGTTGTCTCGGCAAAAAATGGGTTTGTGGGTTGCGGCTATATCGACGCCTCGGCCTGTGGAGAGGACGAAGCGTGTGCCATCGTTTCAGGGGTCAAGATCCCAGAAGATGTCCTTAAAGCAACTGTCAAAGCAGTTTCCTCCAAGGCCGCAGACCTTGGGGTTAAAGTCGGTATGTCCGGTGCCGAAGCGCTGGAGCGCTTTAAATAACTCCTGGCGCGTTCAAAACACTGGGCTGTTTATGAAGTTTTCAGCTGCGTGGATTTTCTGGGGTTTGTTTTTTTCTCTCGCGGCGGTAGCTGTCGACGAGAGTTATGACTGTCCGGGTCACCTGACACTAAAGCGAAGAACACTGCTTGCGAACTACTCGCCCTTGGGCCAAGGGGGTGTCCCTGTGGCTTTTATCGATGTCGATAAGACGTTGGTGGTGTCGACCCAAGGTCATAGCGTGCCCTCCGAACCGGGCGATATTACCTGGCTCCCGGGAACTGTCCCCGTACTGTCTCGTCTCAACGAAGAAAATATTTTTCTTGCGCTAGTGTCTAACCAAAAGGACACGCCTGTTTTTCCGTCGTGGGAAAATACCGATGCCGTTTTGCTTCGAGTGGTGGAGCATTTTCAGCAAATGGGGGTAAAGATTCACTGGTTTGATTTTGCTGGGGGTGGCGAGCAAAATGCCCGGGATCGTAAACCCAATCCAGGAATGGGGCTGCGGCTGGAGCGCTTCCTCCAAATCACTTATGCGCGTCCATTGGATAGGTCCCGCTCGTTCATGGTCGGGGATTATGCGGACAAAGACTTGGACGGTTCTGATTCGGATTTGGGGTTTGCCAGAGCGTTTGGAATTGGATTTCGAGATCCGTCCGCGTTTTTTGGCTGGAGCGCTCAGGGAGTCAGGCGGTTTGGGAAACCTTTTTTTCGATGAGTCGAAGCGCGGTTATAGTTGGGTGATTTAAAACAGGGTTGTGCAAGTTAGGTTAAACGATGTTGACATCGACGATACAATCGTTTAACATTGTAGTATGACTGTTAAAGTGTCACCTAAATATCAAGTTGTTATTCCCGAAGATATTCGAAAGATTCTGGGGCTGCGTCCGGGAACTCAAGTGGATGTGATAGCAAAAGGGAAGGTTGCTTATTTGGTTCCTGTCCCTACGCTAGACGATTTGCAAAAAGAGCTTTCTGGAAAGGTGACCTCTGCATCGCTTAGAGAAAAAGGAAACCGGAAGCTGTGAGCGCAACTGTTCTGCTGGATTCCTCTGTATGGATTGAGTTGTTGTGCAGCGGCTCCCTAGAAAAACCGGCCCGTGTTTTTTTCGCCAAGGCATCAAAGGTCATTGTACCTACGATCGTCCAATATGAAGTGTATCGAAAAATTACCTCCCTGGTCTCGGACGATCGAGCTCTTTCCGCTATCGCACTTCTGAATCAACAAGCGGTAATTCCTCTCACAACAGAGGTTTCGCTTTTGGCAGCCGATCTGTCTCTAGAACATAAATTAGGAATGGCAGACAGTTTAATTCTGGCCCACTCGCAAGTGGCACAAGCAAAGTTGATCACCCTGGACAATGATTTCGCCTCGATTTCCGGAGTTCATATCATTCGATGAAGTCGAAACCCCCGAACGGCTACGCGCCTTAAGTTTGAGATTAGGCGTAATATCAAATTTAGGAAGAGTGCCTCCGGAGAGAATCGAACTCTCACTCCCGTGAAGGAACCGGATTTTGAGTCCGGCGCGTCTACCAGTTCCGCCACAGAGGCATGAAGAACAGAAAACAGGAACTGTTTGAAACGAAAGGTCTATCAGCCCAGCGCGTCGATTTCAACCGTTCAAATTTTGCGGTTCTCTTCACATTAGGGTGTCTAACTCCTGGATATTGCTGCGTTGCGCCACATTCCGCTAAAATGGAACTCTATGAAGAAGAAGTACGTACCGCGGTTGCCGCTGCCTTGGGACATGGTTGTCTTTCTCACCATCACGACGTCTGGTTTTGCCTTTTCTGTGCAAAGACTGGTTATCGATACTCAAAACCTGGAGGCGTCACCCGTACGCAAGCTCGACTCGCTTTTGACAAAACCAGAAGATCTCAATCGGCTTACAACCGACCTAGGTTGCCTCGATGCGGTCCAATCCCCCATTCGTCTAAAAAGCGAACTGGGCTCCATTCGCCTGCGAGGGAAATTCTGCACTCTCAGCAAAGCCGCCATGCGGGTTTTTGAAGGCATGCAGATCAAAAATCTCACCAATGGTTTTGAAGGCACCGTCTTTTACCAAGGGTTCGACTCTACTTTCGTAAGTGATTTTGTTGTCCTCGTTCCCGGTAGAAACCAGATCGAAATTCAGTGGCGCGAACGGGCTGGCGTCGAGCCTAGTCGATTGATTGCCGAAGTTTACGAATAAATAGCCGCTCCGTTTGACATCCCGTCCCGAGTCTCTTAACGGTTTAAGACAGTGGGAGGTTGGATGTTTGTTCTTTCATCTGTTCTATTTTTGGGTTCTCTTCTCTCCTCGGCGATAGCCGGGGACAAAGTTATTTACTACGAAACGGATCCAAGCAGCGAAGCTAGCGCCATTGCCGCCGGCGGAATCGCTCTGGGAGAAGTTGTCCCGGATAACGAAGAGGATCCTCTAAAAACCGTCGTCTGGTCCTTCCTCACGGGCAAAAGGCGTTACCTTGCTCATCCCCCCGGAATTGATGCCATCGATCCTCGTGGTGTGGACTCTCTCGGTCGGGCCGTGGGGGTGTACTCCAATTCCACCAATCTTTTTGCACTCTATTACGACGAAAAAGGGGCGCGACAACAGCTAGTCCCGGTATCGGGCTACCACTTCGCACAGGCCAACGCGATAAGTGCCGCTGGAATTATCGTCGGCAGCTCAACGGATTCGGACAAAGCGAAGACGAGTGCTTGCTATTGGACGAGCTCCCCCAATCTGAGCAACGGCAAAACCCAATGGGTGGCTTCCAAACTTCCTTCGGAACATGAGGGGGCTGTTGGACGTGGGCTAAATGCCGCTCTTACCGTGAGTGAGAACGGAGCTTTTATTGGTGGCAGAATCGATCAAAAACCCGCCATTTGGGTCAAGGGACCGAAGGGTTGGGACTCGGTCCTGCTCTCTACGGAGTATGGGCAGGTAACCCATATAAACTCTCAAGGGGAGGCAGTGGGGTTCACCGTACCTTCGGGAAAAAACTGCCCCCATGCATTTTATGCGGATGCGGTCACTCGAAAGCTACAATACATCGATCCTGTTTCCTCATCACAAACGTGCACTGAGGCACTGGGGATCGGTCCCTCCGGTTTGGTGGTTGGAAATTCTTTCGATCTTACCCATACGACCACGGACGGGTTTGTGTGGAATTCAAAGGGCGGTTCGGTGCGATTGAGAATCGCAAAGGACCACACACTGCTTCAACAAAAACCGGGTGGAGTGGATGAGGGGTTGTTTGTCGTGCTCAAAAGCATTTCTTCGCAAGGCTATTTGTTGGGGCAATCAGACGATCCCACGGCAGAGGATCCAGAAGAAAGCCCCACGCGCATGTTCGTTTATCAGTGGAAGTAGACCTTAGAATGTATAGTTAAGGTTCATGTAGCCTCTGGCTGCATTGATGGCCTCAATTCTGTTCGAGGTTGGCAGTGTCGCTCCCAAGCGAGTGCTGAGTTTGGGGCTGAGGGACTGGGTCACTGAAGCGTCTAAGGCCTGCGCGCCAGGAAACAGGCTAAACGTTGCACTCGTATCGATTAAAACTTGCGCGGATAGGCGCACGCTCAGTGAGTCTGTTGGAACAATTCCACCCGTGAGCTGTCCCATCAGGTGTGAATGGTAGATGCCCGCTGCCCACAGGGACGTGAGTATTTCGAACTTTGAAGCATCTGAGAAAACATCGTAGCCCAGCGCCAGCCGTGTTCCCTGATTGTCTTTGGAGAGTGGCACTGAGGTGTTTTTCATTTTTTGTAAGCTGTCCTGGACCGATTTTATTCGGCGGCGAGTCGTGTCGGATACCGCCTTTGGGGTGAGTGCGTTTTGAATAAAAGTATTCATGCGCAGTCGAAGAACCGATTGCGCAAACCCAGTCCTTACATCACGCTCTAACTGGTTGTTCAGCGTGCCCATAGCGTAAAACGTACCTTCACCATCGAGTGGGGCGTATTTGATCTGGTTCTCATGGTAGCCCCATGTCGAAGCGTACTGGCTCGCGATCTGGGCGTCTCTTTGCCCCACATAGTCCTGGTAAAGCCAGTCCGTTTTGCGAGGGGAGGGGATCTGCATCAAGCGTTCTATCGTGCCATCTGACGCGGGGGATATGGCCGCCATGGCGCGGTCCTGAGCCAGAGCGGGCACCTGCACTAGATGCCAAGCCAAAACTAAGCTCAGGCTGGCTATGTAATCCCACGGTCTCACGTTCCACCACTCTCACATCGGGCGTCTTCCGGCAGACGAGCCCTTGGGAGCCTAGAGCAAGACTGGTGCCAGGTTGTCTACGCTCGAAACGCCTGTCTAGTCCGAAAGTCAGTGTCAAATTATTAGGCATAAGCACGAACTGCGGCTACGATCGGTGTATGCAAGCATTGGGAGTTTGGCTAAGGCAGCAACCGGTACTGCGCCGTCTGCGGCACTCGGTTCTCCACACCTGGTTTCTTCGGTTAACCCGTTGGCAGGACGAAGGCGCGCTGCGTTTTGAACTCGAGTTTTATAGAAAAGTCCTGGGGCTGTGGGGCTCTAAACGAAAAACTATTTTTGATGTCGGGGCGAACATTGGCTCTAAAGCTGAAATGTTTCGGCGATTGGGAGCCAGGGTGATTTGCTTCGAACCCGATCCGGCAAACGTCGTAGAACTTAAGTGCCGTTTTCGAAGGTATCCACAAGTGGAAATCGTGCCCCAAGCTCTGAGCTCGTCCCACTCGGACGGCACGCCCATGTTTGTTCAGTTTCCAGGGTCAGCGTACAACACGCTCGAAACCTCCTGGATGAGTGAGCAAAAAGGGGCTGCCGAAGGGAGTTGGAGTCAGATCCAAGTCAAAACCACTACGTTGGATCACGCTATCGCTTCGTATGGCACACCAGACTATATCAAGATCGACGTTGAGGGACATGAACTCGAAGTGCTGCGTGGATTGAGCGGGGACTTTGGTTTGTTGTCATTCGAAGTCAACTTGCCGGTTTTTGCAAAGCAGGCTGAAGACTCGATCCGCCTTTTGGGCGAGAGATACCCCGGGATAGAGTTTAATTTCACTCGAGGGATTCTGCAGTTTGAAAGCGATCGCTGGTTCTCGGTAGCGGAAGCGCTGCAGTTTTTGCGAGGTTCGCGCCGGGTTTACTTCGAGGTATTTGCAACCACGGTCAATCGCCGGGCGTCAGTGAGTTTTTGAAACCGGGTAGACGCAAACTCAAAAATATTGATGCGTTCAGAATCGGCACCCGTTTCCGTGGTCAAGACTTGCCCTTCACCCAATTGTGGTACGTCCATTTCGGCTGCGTCCCCCCCATTTAACTGAGACATGAGCGCGTCCAAGGCCGACTCTCCCGAACTGGATTCTTCAGCGCTCGCAGAGCCCACTGGGCTGGGGCCTGGTTCACTCGCAACGGACCGTCCGCGTTCGCCCGAAGCAGCCGGCGTGGCGGTTGAGTTAACTCCTTGGCCATCCTTTGTAACGGCGGCGCTCAGTGGGTTCGTGCCAGCCGTTGAGCCGCTCGGGCCGAGCGCCAACGCTGCCGTAGGTGCACCAAAACCACCTGCAGCGGCGAGTTTGGTCGAGTCTTCAAATTCGATATTGCCGGGTTTAATGGGGGCAAGAGCGGTTGGCGGAAGCTGGGGACCTGCTGCTACCTGAGTTTCTGAGGGGGCTTCAGTTTTTTTCTTCGTCAGCTCGGGGACAATAGGCGCGTCCACTGGGATTTCCCCAGCATCCAGTAAAGAACGAGCCGGTGCATTTTCATCAAAGGAGATTGTTTCCTCTTTGGACTCGGTTGCTTTTAATTCTGTTTTTCCAGCAGTAAAGCTCCCCGGTTTCGGGAGCTCCTTGCTCGAGCCGGCCGCTCGTGCATTGCGTTTGTTTTCAATGGCGCTCATTTGCATGGCGCTGGCTTGTTGGCATTGCTGCATCGCCATCATCATCATCATGGTACGCGTTTCTTTGTCGGGCGCTTTGCGGGCTTCATTCATGAGAAGCATGCAGTTCATATTCGACTGTGCCGCTCCCGCTGAGGCAGCAGCAGCGGCTGCAGCGGCCTTGGAGGATTCGCCATCGTCTTGTGGTGGCTTGGGCATTTCGGGGAGTTTGAGCTCACTCTCCGATACTTTGAGCTCTTGCACGGTGCCAAAAGCAATTGGTTCCCATCCGACTAGAATTAAAAAAATGGACCCCAAGGCAAAAATGCGCTTCATTGTTTCACCCACGCCAACAAATTGGAATCGGTTGCTTTGAGAACGGCGGTTTTGAGTGCGCCGTCTCGCTGCGATTTTTTTATTCGATAGCTAGTGTATTCAAAAATATTGGGTGTCTTGGCGGCGCTGGCGGTTGAAGCAATTCCAGGCGCTGTGATGAGCTGTGCGATCTGCCCTGTGGCGTCTTCGCCAGGTTCTTTTGTCTCTCCAAACAATCCCGTCAGAGCGTTCATGCCAGAGCTTCCGCTACCACTGGAATCCGAGTCGCCACTCCCCGCACTCGATACTTCTTCAGAAGCCACCCGGCGAGAAGGCTTGTCCTTACCCTCGGATGAGGGGTGTGCCGTGGATTGAGTGCCATTCAAACTCGACGCAGTCGGGACAGCCGCAAACATTCCACCCGGAGCCATACCCGGCGCTGTGTTCTGGGCGGCCGGAGGGTTTTTTACGCTGTCATCAAACTCGATCTGCTCTCCAATAGGGTTCAGAGTGCCGGTCGCTGGAGCTTGGGGTGTATTGGTCGCAAGGGTTTCTTTTTCAAATACCGAAGTAGGGGGCTCGACGGCGGAATCCGGATTTACGACTTGTTCGTTTTCTGCGGGGGCAGTCGGCACGTACACCGTATTGGAACCGCTGTCCTCGGGTTGGGTGTACGCTTCACCCGTGGGTAAGCTGTTCTGCTGAGCGAGTTTGGGTGAGTTATCAAAAGTCAGTTTATCTTTTTGGTTTGCATTTTGCGCAGCGCTGCCGGCATTTTGAGCCGCTTGAGCGCATTGCTCCATCGCTTTGGATTGAAGCATCGCTTTCATAGTGGGGTCTTCTGTTTCTTTAGCTGCCTTCATGAGTTGAGCGCAGCTCGCGGCGGCGAGCGCAGCCCCTGCGATCCCGAGTGCCATGGCGGCATTGGCTCCATTGCGGCGGTCTTGATCTTGGTCCAAGGCTTGGTTTTGAGAGTTTTGGATCTGGGTTTGGACTTGGCCTTGGAGTTCGGGCACCGTCATCTCGGCCCACAACGGCGAGCAGATGGCTCCACTAAGGCCCCAGGCAATCCAACGGTATGAAATCGATTTACGCATCTACCCCTGTATTCTGCAAATAGGGGGCCTAGTGTAAGTACTTGAAAACACATGTTTTTGTCTGCTCAAAGCTGTATACGGTTTGGTCGGTTGCCTGGCGTGCAGACGTTTGAACCCGAGAAAGCTCTTTGACTTTGTTGGAGTTTTCCCTTTGATTGCTAGGCTTGTTTAAGTTAGGAAGAGAACCATGGCGAGACACAAATCAGCAGTAAAGGCCGCTCGGCAGTCCGAAAAACGCCGAGCTCATAACATTACCCTTCGTTCCCGTTATAAAACGGTGATCAAAAAGCTCCGGACCGAGCTTTCTGCCGCAACCGGTGGAAAAGCGAATAAAGAAGGTCTGGCAGGGGCTTTGAACGAGGTCCAAAGTGTTTTGATGAAAGCTGCGAACCGCAACTTGATCAAAATGCGAGGGGCTTCACGTCGCATCGGCCGTTTGAGCGCCGCTGTTCAAAAAGCGCTGTCGTAATTTTAAAAGTACGCGGTTACTTTTCGATCTTTTCGAAAGCAGCCGCGTACTTTTTTGTTTTCTAGCAGGGGTGCCCCGCATAGCGCGGGAAACTCGGATCCGCTTCCAAGCTCCAAGCCTCCAAGCCGCCGGTTAACGCGCGCACATCTTCAAATCCCAGATCATTCAAATAAGCCGCGGCATCCAGACTGCGAATTCCGTAATGGCACACCACCGCGATGGGCCTGTTCTTGGGCCACTGCGTCACTTCTTTTTGAAGGAACTCCTCGGTGAGCGCGTGTGAACGCGGGAGTGTTCCTCTTTCTCTCTCCCATGGTTCACGAACATCCAAAACTACCAGGTTGGAATCGTCTTCCAACCAAGTTTTGAGATCGCGCGCGGAGATCTCTTTGGATTGGGAGCGCTGCGCTAATTGAAAGAGCATGAACAGTATCTGCGGCGGGGGGAGTGAGTGTGTTTGTGAGAAGAATTGCAGAGATAAATCTAAATCTGTTCGTCGAAGCGAGAGTGAAAAGCGTTTGTGCAAGAAATCTGCAAAAGCGGGATACGAAAAACATATTTCTCGCAGCGAAGACTGCTCGGAAATCATCGGAAGGGCATTCGGATGCACATCTTCACCCCGAAAATGCGCAAAAAAACCTCTGATTTTCGACTTCACGTTAAAAAAACTGGTCTTTAAGTGAAAAAAAATATTTTTTTTTGAAAGCAGGGGCATGGGCACCCTCCGTGTTTTATCGACGATAAAACGTGACTAACCGCGCACTCAAGACGACGCGAGTTATAACTCGCGCGGAAACATTGAATAAACCCTTGATAAAAAAAATGTTTTGCGTAAAACTTGAAAGTGGTGAAGGCAGCGAGAGTCAGAAATGGCTTATAGATGCAACAACCGTAATCACGTAAACGCAAAACCTTATTAGCATGCTAGGGGGAAACCATGGCGAAGAAAAAAGCAAAGGCCAAAAAGGCCACAAAGAAAACCGCTAAAAAAGCGACGAAGAAAAAAGCAACCCGCAAGAAGAAGTAGTTTTCTTGCAGCCAACCCAGAAATAAAACGGCCCGCGCTTAAACGCAGGCCGTTTGAACTTCTGGGTTGGCGGTTACTTTTAGCCTAGGAGCTTCAGAGCCATTGCGGGCATCTGATTCGCTTGGGCCAGAATCGCGACACTCGCCTGATTGAGTATGTTTGCCTTTGCATACTCCGCCGACTCCTTCGCAATATCCGCATCCCGAATCTGAGAAAAAGCTCCAGCAATATTTTCTTGGTACACCATCAAGCTTCGTACCGTGGCTTCTAGTCGAGACTCACCGGCACCAATTTCCCCTCGAACCTCGGAGATAACTTCCAGTGCGTGCCCGATGGGGTCTAGAGCAGAGCGTGCACCTTCCACTGAGTTGATCGCCAAGTCCGTAACTCCCAAGCTGTCAGTATTTACCTTAAAGCCTGCGCTCACTTGGATTCGGTCAATGTTAGGGTTGTTGTTTGGTCCGACCTGAATCGCGATGGCGGCGCCTTCACCGTTAAGAAGAGGGCGGCCGTTAAAGAGAGTTGATTCGGAGATTCGATTCAACTCAGCTTTTAGCGCTTGGTATTCATGGTTCAGATACCCGCGCTCCTTATCGCCGTTCGTGTCCGAGGCGGCTTGTACAGCCAGCTCTTTCATTCGGATGACGATATTCGAGATTTCAGCAATCGCATTGTCCGCGGTCTGTAACAGGAAGAACGCGTTTTGCGTGTTCTTCAAGTTCTGATCGCTGGCGCGCAATGTCGCTCGCTGAGCTTCGGATATTGCCAGCCCGGCTGCATCATCGCTTGCTCGCACGATGCTGCTGCCTGAGGCGAGCTTGTTCTGCGAGTGTTCCAGCTTCTCACGATTATCGTGAAGCTTGTGTTGAGCGACAATGGACTGAACGTTCGATTTTATTCGAAGTCCCATAACTTCCTCCGTTGAACTCCCTCGCGTTTGAATCGCGAAAGGCGGTTTCCTTACCGCCCTGGTGAGTGGGTCTTCAGTGACTCACTACTTACCGAGAGACGAGACTCTATCTATGGATTCATTCGTCACAAAACGGGGAGAGGTTAAGGAAAAAATGAAGAAAACGACATAATTCTTTTGGGACATCGCAGCATGTGCCTGGCCTGCTATACTTTCAGCCATGAAAACACGCATTGTATTGCTCGATGAAAGCCTTACCGTTCAAAAAGTCATCGCACTCACGCTGAATCGTGAGCAGTTTTCCATTTCGAATGTGAAGACTCGCTCCGAAGCCATGAAGCTCGTGTTGGAATCTCCACCCGCGCTCATTATAGTCAGCGACCAGGTTCAAGGAATTAACGCCTCCGCTTTCCCCAAAGAGGTGGAAACTTGGGTCGGACGGGACAGAACGCTTCCGGCCATGCTGCTCATCACGAATCAGGACATCAAAGACATGCGTGGGTATGGCGCGGTGCTCAAAAAACCCTTCGCCCCGTCCGCACTGCAAGCTGCTGTGGATCGGTGCGTTCCCATCGCCGCGACTCCCCTAACATTAGACGAAGAGGGAGAGGACTTGGGCATGCAAAGGCGATTTGTTGAAGCTTTTTCTGATGAGGCGAGTCTAGTCGCTGAAACTCTTGCCAAACCTGCTCCAAAATCAGATGAACAAAAAAGGGAGACAGTTCAAGTGCTCGGACCAGAAGATTCCATGGCCTATAAGGCCCAGCTCGAACAGGAAGTCGGACGCCAGGTTGAATCATATGATTTGGAAAACGTTGTGCACCGCCTCTTAGAAAAAATGGTCCCACCTATTGTGGAGCGACTCGCGCAGGAGCGTTTGGACAAGCTCCTTAAAGAAAGCGAAAGTTTTGTCGAGCTCAAGCCCTAAGCCAGTCCCGTCTTTAGTTGGTGCGCTGCAACGAGTTTCTTCGACAGCATCAACAAATCAGGACCTCAAGGAACTTGCTCGTTCCGGGGCGCCGGTTGGCACCGCGATCCTGGCACGGAGTCAGACTCACGGGCGCGGCCGCGCAGATCATACTTGGGCCTCTCCTCCCGGTGGCGTGTATCTCTCCGTTTTGCTCGCCCCTCATGCTGCAGGGCAGCTAACGGATCTGCCTCTTCTCGCCGGTGTGGCGATGATTCAGTGCGTTCAGCACTATCTACCGGCCACCGTCCAAACTACCTTAAAATGGCCCAACGACGTCTTGGTTCAGAAAAAGAAAATCGGCGGCATTTTATGTGAAGGTGCGCAGAGCGTTGCGAATGGGGGAGGGGCTTTGCCTGACTTGGGTATTGTGGGGATGGGGCTCAATGTCAGCATCCCGGCTGCTGCTTTGGAGCCGTTTCAAAACAATCCCTTTCCCCCCACCACATTAGAGAGCGAATCTTTTGCGCAGGTTTTTGATGTCGATGCCGTGGCCGTCAGACTATTGGAAGACCTCGAGAAGGTCTATGCAGCCTATTTGGCGCAAGGGTTTGGTTGGGTGCGGCAGAGATGGGAGCAAAATTGTGCTTTTATTGGAAAGCAGGTAGAAATCAGCGTTTCGGAAGGCTCCCGACTCAAAGGCCGGTTTCTTGGTCTGGACGAGCAGGGAGCGTTGGTCATGGCGGTAGGCACTCCAGGGGAGCGCCGCCGTTTTTTATCAGGTGAAATCACGTGCTTTTGGCAATAGATGTTGGAAACTCGCAGACTTCGTTGGGCGCCTTTGACGGAGATCAACTCCTCTATCATTGGAGGATAGAAACCCGTGCTACGCGTACGGCCGATGAGTATGCCGCGCTGCTGATCCCGCTCTTTCACCAGTTCGGAGTCGATGCTGGCCAATGGAATGGCGTGGCGGTTTGTTCAGTAGTCCCATCGGCCGATGGGCAACTCGTGGATTTTAGTAGGCGTTACTTGAACCGCGAGCCAGTGCGGATCCATGCGGGTTTACCCTTGGGGTTTTCAATGAACCTGTCCACGCCGCATGAGGTCGGAGCAGATCGACTGGTCAATGTCGCCTATGCGGTGAGAAAACTTCCTCTGCCATGCATCGTCGTGGATTTTGGAACTGCGACCACCTTTGACCTGATCAGTGAAGACAAGATTTATCAAGGGGGAGCCATCGTGCCAGGTCTGTGGATGGGGGCAGAGGGCTTGGGAGGTAAAACCGCTAAACTGCCGATCATTGATTTGGAATTTCCGCCCCGAGTTGTTGGAAAAAGCACGGTGGAATGCATTCAGAGTGGGATTTTGTATGGTTACTGCGCGTTGATCGACGGCCTAGTCGCCAAAATCGAATCCGAAGTTGGCAAGGAATGTTTTGTCGCTTTGACGGGTGGCCTGGCCGGACGTTTTGAATCCAAGCTGGCGCATCCCTGTCAAATCCTTCCGGATCTCACTTTGGAAGGGATGAGTTTATTGTACGAAGAAGTCGCCGGAAAAGACTTTGCCATGCGACCGTTTACGGCGGAGCCAATCCACTAACATCAGTGAGCCAACGAGTCCCCCGAGGACATACACCGAATATTTCCAAGCCGATTGCAGAGCCGCGATAGTTGCGGTCCAGGCGGCAAGGTCTTGGGCCCGGTGTGTCTTTGCGGCGTTTTGGGCTTGTTTTAATCCCTGCGGCGTAAAGTGACTCAATGAAACTGGTGCGAGCAGGAGCGCTTCACTGTGGATCTGATCTGAAACTGCGTTTGGCGAAAGTCCCGCCGGAACCAACGCATGCACTACCACCGAATCGGCCATTTGGATTTGGTACCTTTGCAACCCTAAGAAAAAGTAAGTCATCGATAGCGCGAGCTCCGGCTCGGGAATACTGACCAGGCGGTTTCCGTGCGACGGAACATAGAGTTTGTCCATGGCGCTGGTGTAGCGAGTGGAATCCAATACCTGGGCAAATGCGGGTTCGAGCTTGCGGAACTGGTGTGAGTGGGTTCGAAAAAAAACTAAAGCAAAGACGCTTAGAAAAACCGCCAGAAGGATGCTGCGTAAACGGACAGAACCCAAATGGGCAAGCGCAGTCGCACTGAGGACAAGAATACAGGTGGGAATACACAGCGTTTGCCACAAGAAGAGGGATGTGAACACAAACGAAGGCATCTGTATTCTTATCGGAATTCAGTCGCTAGAAACTAAGCGAATACGTTCAAGACGTTATCACCCGTCATGACCATTTCCGTCACTGGGGCCGCTCCAGGCAGTGTATCCGACTGGCACAAGCTTTGCTCTTCTTAGGGCTGTCTCCAGCGTGGTGTTTCGACGTGAGTGGAATATTGAGGAAGATAAAATGAAGAACTGGAAATTATTTTTAGTCGGCTTGGTTGTAGGACTGGGCGCATACTCTTCAAAAGCCCAAGCGGAATACCCTATGCCTTATAACCCCGGGTATAAAGTGGGCGTGCGGGTGTCAGTAGTACCTCCGCCAATGCCCATGCCCTATTCAAGCTGCTCGCACGGTTGCGGCACGGTTGCTCCGATGCCGATGCCAATGCCTTATCCGCCTCCGATTTACCCTCGGCCGTACTGCCAAACTTCGGTAAATCCTTACTCTTATGGCGGGTATGGTTGCATGCCTTATCCTTATATGCGTCCGTATCCACGAAAGTTTACTTCGTTTAACTTTCGATACGGTCCCCTCGCCTTCGGATGGGCAAACGGGAGCGCGGGCTATTAAGTATTTGCGTTGACCATGGGCGATGGTAATTTGTCGCCCATGGAAAACAAACCCGCAGCAGGAAACATCCCCGGACTAGAAGTTCTCAAGCGCCAATGCGATGAGCTTTCAGGGCGCCTAAACGCGCTCCGGGGGCGTCTTTGACGTCAGTACCAAGCAGCGCCGTTTAGAAGAAATTGAAGTCCAATCTGCGCAAGAATCCTTTTGGTCCGATGCGGCCCGCGCAAAAACTATTCTCAAAGAAAAAAGCTCTCTAGAAGCAGGGCTGAATGCGCTTTTCGAAGCGGAGCGGCGTTTGGGGGATGCTTCGGCGTTGGCCGAACTGGTTGCTGAAGAACCCTCAGAAGAAAATCTGACGGATTTGCACCAGGAAGTCCAGCAGGTAGCCAGCGCCGCAAGGCGCATGGAACTCCAAGAAATGTTGGGTGGACCCAACGATCGCGCTGATGCGATCGTACATATAAACGCCGGTGCGGGCGGAACCGAGGCTCAGGACTGGGCTCAGATGCTTTTTAGGATGTACATTCGCTACTGTGAGCAACGCGGGTTGCAATCGCAGATAGTCGATACTCTCGAAGGGGAAGAGGCCGGAATTAAATCCGCTACCTTTTTTGCTCGCGGAGAATATGCGTACGGCTTTCTCAAGGCCGAAATTGGCGTGCACCGATTGGTGCGCATTTCTCCATTTGATTCGAATGCGCGCCGGCACACGTCTTTTGCATCGGTTTTCGTTTATCCCGATATAGAAGAAGAAATCGAAATCAAAGTAGAAGACAAAGACATTCGAGTGGATACGTACCGAGCAGGGGGCGCGGGCGGACAGAAAGTGAATAAAACCGACTCCGCAGTGCGCATTACCCACCTTCCCACGAACATCGTGGTCACGTGCCAAAACGAACGATCCCAACACCAAAACCGCGCCATGGCGATGAAGATCCTCAAAGCCCGGCTTTACGAGCATGAAATGGAGCTGAAGCGACAAGCAGCCAATATCGTCGAAGACGCAAAGGCTGACATTGCCTGGGGTAGCCAAATCCGATCCTATGTCTTGCACCCCTATCGGATGATCAAAGATCACCGAACCGATTTCGAGACAGCTGATGTCCTGCCGGTGCTGGATGGTTCGCTGCAGCCCTTTATTGAGAGCTACTTACTCGCCAAACGGGAAGGGAAATAAGCATGGTTTTCTTAATTAGCAACGATGACGGAATTGAATCCCCAGGAATTGACGCTCTGGCGAAAGCGGTAAGCAGCCTGGGAGAGGTTATCGTCGTTGCACCTCACCGCGAACGTAGCACCGCAGGGCATTCTCTCACTTTGCACAAACCGCTTCGTTTGAAAAAAGTCGGTTCGAATCGCTGGGCCGCCTCGGGCTCTCCCGCCGATTGCATTTACTTGGGCATTCGTCAGATTCTCAAACGCAATCCGGATTTTATTCTCTCTGGTATCAATGCCGGCGCTAACCTAGGAACGGATGTGCACTATTCTGGAACGGTGGCTGCCGCGCGTGAAGGTGCGTTGATGAATATCCCCAGCTATGCGTTTTCGCTAGTGGAGTCGCCTCAAGAATTTGCAAAACAAGGCGGAGGTCCAGGTTTGTTTTTTGAGGCGGCCGCGGAGAAGGCGAAACAGGTCCTGATTGCGACTCGAGGCGTGGTTTTTCCACCGCATAGTCTGTTGAATGTAAATATTCCAAATCGGGCTTCGGTGGCAGAGATGGGGCCCCTCAAAGTGACTCGCCAGGGGTTTCGCTATTACACCAATGACATTACTCAGTGCACGGATCCTCGTGGCAAGGAGTATTACTGGCTCGGGGGAGCTTATTCAGGTTTTGAACAGGACGCGCTTTCCGATTGCCATGCACTCGAGGGAGGGTTTGTCGCGCTGACTCCCATCACGATCGACTGCACTCATAATGATTTTTATGCGACACTTCTAAGGCAGGTATAGGTCGACTTCCCGAAACCCGGTACCGTCGTTTAATAAACGGTCCACGAGTGTGGGGTCATCCCAGCGTGGGGCTTCCCGGAAAAATCTAAATACATGCCAGCGGCCCGCGATGACGAGTAGGGGTGATGAAATTTTTCCTTCACGAAACCATTGATTCAAATTTTGGATCATGTGCACGTCTCGTCGAGCTCCAAACGCGTCGAGTTCTTCATTTTCACTGGGAGAAATTTCCAAGGGTAGGCCTGAAAAAATACCCTTCATTGCGATCAAAGCGATTTTTCTCAGAAAACGGAGATCTTCTTCAGAAAAGGGATATCCCGTTTCCAACAGATGCAATACGTGCGTTTGTGCATCTTGCACCGTGTTTACAAAGCCCATTTTCCGCATCCCTTTCGAACGCGCGGCCTCCATTTGTCGGTATAGTTTGAGCAGTTTCACTCCCAGTCGGGCCCGAAAATCGAGACTGGCGACTTGAATGCTCTCTACCGCCGCGACCTTAAACGCGCCGACAAGCTTCATGCCCACAGCATGCACACGCTCCCCCAACGTATGAGCCTCACCCAAGAAAACCAGGACATCGTGCTTTTCTGCAGCGTCAATCGATGGACGGTGCAGGACCCGAACGTAGAGTGAGTGGCCTCGGTGCCGAAGGACTTCTTGGATAGCGGAGATCTGCTCGGGAGAGAGCCCAAGCTTGCAGAGTCGCTCGTGGCATCGCATGCCCCACGAAAGCGTGGGCAGACTCAAAAGAACGAAAAGAACGAATTTCACAGGGCGGTAGCTTTAGCATGGGGGCTGATTTGCCCAAAGAGTTTTAAATCTCTGAAATAAAAGCATTAAGGCCTTCAACGAGCAAAACCGCGAAGAAAGATAAGTTTATTAAAATCCCAAGTATTTCCGATAAGGTAGGGGTAGTATGGGCTTGTTCCCTGAATTGACTCTGCGTGCAGTTTTGACTATGTTGCGCGCATTCAAATTACATTAATTGGGTTTCATGAAGCCATTCGCTTGGACACTGTGCTTTTTGCTCGCCTCGTGTGCGGGGATTCAATCCCGGTACCACCGCGTCCAAAAAGGCGATTCCCTTTCTGCGATCGCGGCGAAGCATTCCGTCCCATTGGATGCTCTAGAACGCGCCAATCAGGATATTTTGGCTTCAGGCATCCGCACGGGCCAAAAGCTCTACCTTCCTTTTGAAGATAACCCGGAATGGAACCAAGAATTTTTTGAAGAAGAAACTTCCGATCGAGAAATCGCTTCGGCCCCAGTGCCGGAAATTTCTCTGGGAAAGGTCCCATTCCTCTGGCCTGTAAAAGGAACGCTGAGTTCCAAGTTCGGTAGCCGCTACATGCGGGGGCGAGGGCGCCACGTACACGAGGGGATTGATATTGCGGCGCGCAAGGGCACGCCCGTAAAATCGGCTCGCAGTGGCCATGTGGTGTACGCTACCAACCGCATTCCAGGTTATGGCAATATGGTCATTGTGCAGCATGCCGGCCAGCTCTCCACTGTTTACGCGCATTTGAGCAAAATCGCCGTGAAAAAGGGCCAGTTTGTCGCGCGTGGTCAACTTCTCGGGGCGGTTGGAAGAACGGGACGCTCGACAGGAAACCACCTGCATTTTGAGGTCCGCGCGCGGCGCCAGCCCGTGGATCCGATGCCGCTTCTATACCAACAGTTCGCTCGCAACCCTTGAGACCCAAGTCCACAACTGCTCGACAGTCGATTGCCTTTTTAAGTTTGTAGATAGTTGAAAACATTCTTATAATATAGAGACAGCGATCATCCTACAGGAGAGCCTCTCATGACATTGACCAAAGCTGAATTGATCGAGTCCGTATACGAGAAGGTAGGCTTTTCAAAAAAGGAAGCGGCGGACCTAGTCGAACTCGTGTTCGAGAGTATGAAAGAAGAGCTTTGCAAGGGTGGCGCGATTAAGATTTCAGGGTTTGGAAAGTTTCGGGTAAGGGCCAAAAAAGCACGCATGGGGCGCAACCCTCAGACGGGCGATGCCATGGTCATCTCGGCCAGAAAAGTGCTTACTTTCACCCCTAGTCGTATCCTTCGAGATGGAATCAACGGTAAAGCCGTATCACTCCCGAGTGCGCAGACGGACGAAGAAGACGACGACGACATGGATAGCGAAGACAACGCTTAAAAACAGTGAATCTGTTGGGTTTATTTTCAGTCGCCCTGTTCTTCCACACCACGACTTACGCAGATCTCTTGTTCTCCCCCTGGAATCGCTGGGATGCGGCCACGTTGCGCCGTAAACTCGATACCTATGGTGATTCCTCCACGCAGTCGCAACTTGAACGCGCAGAGTACTGGCAGGCCTTAGCTGTCCTCGAAACGGAGAATGGCCACCCACACGCAAGCCATGCGGCCTGGAAGCACGTTGAGCAGCTCTGTCAGGGATGGCGTGCCAACCAATACAACGCATACAGCGGAAAGATCCGAGGCCGTGCGATTGCACTGTGTGCCCTGGCGGGTGCGGAGCGTACGGCGCAGGGGCTACCTTATTTGCATTGGGGTGCGTCGAAGAACCTTCGCGCCGACGTGCAGGATTTTTTGTTGGGTGATTTGGAAGAGGCCGAGCGACTCCACGCAACCGGGCGCTTGAGGGCATCTCTGCCCCCGTTTTTCGGCTTGGATTTTAAGACAGCACTCTTGTCTTGGCGTGTTTTAGAGCGCCAAACCCCCACCGCCATCGCAACGGATTACTGGACCGCCGTCACTCTCGAACGCCAGGGAAATCAGGCCGCTGCAGCAGAAGCGATGGAAAAAGCACTCAAGAGTTCTCCACCCGATGTTCGAGCGGTGGCTAGAGCTGAGCGCAAAGATTTTCGCAGCTTAGAAGCCTTGGATTTCGGTTGGGCGCCTACGGTCTCCAGCACACCTGCGCGAGGCGTTGGGCTGGGGCTACGGTTTTGGGACGATCGGATTGCCGACCAAGGCCACGCAGTCGGTGTAGCAGTGCACGGCACTCTTAGACGAGCGCTGTGGGGAAATTTCCAATTCACCGAATCTGAGTGGACAGCCCCATTGCGACTTCGCTTGTCTGCAAACGCGCACTCCCGATTGCGAGATTATTTTGGATTGGGGATGACTAGTCCGGCGACCGCCGTGCAAGAGTTCAACGCGGTTTCGTGGGAATCTGAATGGGCGATTTCTTTCCCACTGGGTTATCTAGACACCGCGGTTTCTGTTTTGGCTCGAAATTACACAAGCGATGCGTTGCCGGCAGGGCTAGCCGTTCAACCAGCGCAGGGGTTTGCGGCGCAACTGGTTTGGGATAACCGCGATCGAGCCGTAGCTCCTAGGTCGGGCTTATACCTTTTGGGACGTGCTGAATGGTTGGCTCCCACCGCGAGCCCGGTGTTGCGCACGCGGTTGGTATTGGCCAAACACTTTCGCCTCGCGCTTAGGCATACGGTGCACGCCCACGCAGCGCTGAGTACCGCTTCGGGGACGGCTGCGTTTAACCAGCTGTCGGATTTGGAAGGCACCGGAGCTCCGGGGATACGAGAAATGCGCTGGGTAGACGCGAATGCTGCCGCGGCTTGGTTGCAGTATCGGTACCTTGCATTGCCGTGGCTGAGGTTGGGCGTCTTCGGGACCTGGGGTGCCGTGGCGGCAAGTGTGGCGGGATTGCCAAGCAGCGGGCGCTGGGGCGCTGGGATCGAAGCGCAGCTTTTGTTTGAGCGCACTCCCCGTTTTGCTCCTACGTGGGAATTAGGGGTGTTCAATCAGGAATGGATCTTTCAAGGGGGAATACGCGTTGAACTCTAGCGGTTAAGCGCTATTGCCAAAAGACTCGATGGGAGATTGCGCGGCAGGCGCAGCAGACCTGGCGAGTTTCAACGCCTCCGCAATGGCATCGTGTTGTTTTCCGGCATCACTGTATCCCAGCTCAAGCAGCGCTCGGATATACCCCGGGCTAAACATCAGGTAGCTGAGTAGATCTCCCGACTCGTCTGGTCCGGAAGTAGAAGCAATGATTTGCCTAAAGTGGAACGGGATTTCTTTTCTGAAATGCTTTGCGATTTCTGATGGGTCTTGGCTCGGGCGAATAAGAAACGGGTAAACTTTTCTGTCTTCTTTACCCAAGAATTTATTGATGCGGCAGACGTTCTCGTAGTCCTGTTCAACGCTATCCGAAAAAATAGAATTCAACACGGCTCCAGCGATATAGCCCATTCCAATGTGATCGGGGTTAGGCGCAACCTGTTTCCCCTCAGGCTTATTTGGTCGAATACTGATGGCAAGAATGTGAGTAGCGCCGAGGCGAAGCGCTGGACTGAAGGGAAAGTTGAATCGCAGAGAACCATCGCCATAGAGTGAGTTGCCCACACGGATCGGTGGAAAAAGTAGGGGGATAGAACAACTCGCCATGATGTGGCGCGCGCGGATATTTGTTTTTTCCGAGCGGCGCTGTTCGCGAAACCAAGGAGGCACGGCAGTGTGCGAATCGTAAAATACGGTAGAGCACCCATTGTAATAGTTGGTCGCTGTTACCGAAACGCCATCCACTAAGCCCAGCTGAACGGCTTTGGACATTTTCCAAAAGTGGATATTGTTCAAAAGTGTCATGGCGAGAGGGCTCGCATCGAGTAGCGATTTTAAAAGTACTTTCTGGGTTATTTTTGAAATAAAGAGATCGTAGACCCAGCGCAATCCCATCGAAGCAATGGAGCGGAAGTTTGTCCGGAAAACTTGATCAAAAGTGAGGTTTTCCCAAAGCTTGTAAAGGGCGACAGCCGACTCGGGAAAAGGCTCTCCTTGTGCCAGGTAGCATGCGTTGATACTTCCGGCAGAGATGCCGGTAAATACCCGCGGTTTAAAGTCAGGGAAATTCTCGGCAACATAACGCAGCACACCAGCCTGAAAGGCTGCCCGAGCACTGCCTGCTGCGAGAACCAGGCCGTCTTTTCTGGGAGCGGGGTTTGGATTTGGCATGAGCTTCTATTCTACACACAAAAAGGCCAGAGTGGTTAGCGCGCCAGGTATAGACGCACTTCGCGGGTGGAGACACGCGCGGGGTTAGGCAGAGCAAGTTTCATCGGGCCCGCTTCGAGCGCGCATCGAATACTTCCTTGATGGAGTGGCCCTGCGGCGCCTTGGAGTGAGTACCCCAGTTCGATGGTCGGAGAGGCTTTTCGCGGGTGTAAGGACAGCGTGACCTGGCTAGCCTCCGGATCTTCGGCTTCGGCAGAATCGATCCAGTTCGCTAGCTCCGGAGCGAGAGAGACAGGGATTTTTGCAGTGACGCTCACGGTTGGGTTCGGCCAAAAATACCAAAGCGCTCCGCTGAGCAAAAGCAGGCCCCACAGCGTGAGAAACAGTCGGCGTTCCGCGTTCAAGGAGTCCCCCTAATCAGAAGAATAAACTCGCCTTTGTTTTTCTCAAAACGCCTCACGGCCTGGCAGAGGGAATCCAGCGAGCCCCAGATCAGTTTTTGTTCCTCACTATCGATTTCCCACGCCAGAAAAGCCTCGCGTTTACTGCCAAAGACCCGCTTGCATTCATCCAAAAATGCCAGAAGGCGATACGGGCGCTCCATGAGGACTAGGTGCGCGGAGTTTTTGATGAGCGGTTGCCAGAATTGGCCACGTTGTTTTTCATCTCTGGGAGAAAATCCCACAATCAAAAAAGGAGGTTGCCAGCCACTGAGTGCGCAAGCCGTACCCCAAGAAGTGGCGCCACTCAAAGATCGAATTTCGAAGTCCAGCTCGCGAGCCAGTTCCAAAACCTCTCTTCCCGGATCAAATAGCAAGGGCATTCCTGTGTCTGAAAAAAGTATCACGGTTTGTGGTGCATCTTTGTCTGAAGGGAGCTGCGCGATGCGCCTGAGCTCTGGTTCCCAGGCTTTTTCTTCGGGACGAGAAGACTCGTCCAAGAGAAAGAGTGGCTTGTCTTTGGCGCCCGGTACCTGCGCTAGCACGCGAAAACTTGTTTTTCGAGACTCTCCAATTACCAGGTGTGCCTGCGCGATCTTGGCGCGAGCGATAGGCGAAACTTCCTGGCCGTCGACCAGAGGCATGCCCAAAATCCAAAGCTGTGGTCTAGATGGCACCTAATTTCCCCATATCTAAACTAAATCCAAGTGTCGTAAACGGGACGCCAAAAGAGGTTTGCCCATAAGCGATGGAAAATCCCCAGCAAGCGCGCGGCTTGGATTGAAAGTGCAGCCCCACTCGAAACCCATAAATCCGGTGTGTAATGAAATTGTATTCCACAGACCCATCGATATCGAAAAAAGTTGGTAGCTCCTGGTACATCGACAGGTTCATCATCTGAGCATCCAACGCAGGGTTGGCAGACTTTCGGTACAGGCCGTTGAGTGAAATGACATTTTTGCCTCCGGAGGAATAGGTTATCCCAGTGGAGAGAGAGGACTCGCGTACGGGAGTAACCGGCTGCCCCATGAGCGTGCGCGTTTCTTGGAGCGCAAAAGAAGCTGTAAGCTGCATGGTATAGCGTCCGAGAGAAAGCGAGCTAAAAACTTCGATGGGGCCTAAGGCATTGCTAAAACGGGGATCTGTCGTTGAGGTTTTTAGATTATATTGTTCAGAAACCTGAAACCAAAAAAAACGTTCCATCGAGGAGTCTTTTTTGCGCAAGAAGCGGTTGATTAACTCAAAGCGCATATATTCGTAAGGAGTGATCTGATCCAGGATGTCAAATCGGGGGTTGGAAACCTGCCTTGCCTCATCGGAATAAAAGAATGCGTGGTCATTTCCGCCGGTTTGCAAAAGGCTGCTTGCATAGATAAACCGCGGCTGAAAAATATGGCTCAGTTTTTCAATTCCCAAAAAGGAAGTGTTAAAAGTACGGGAGAGCTGCATCGCAAAGGGAACTTCAACGTCTAAATATTCTCGATGCCGCACAGTAGCGCTGGGCGCATCGAATTGGTACACGAGGGTTCCTCCACGCAAAAGCGGCTGGAGTTGAAAGCCAGGCGGCGTGGGGAGATTGAGGACGAGTCGCGGCTCCATCTGAAGTCGACGTCCGGTACGGATATAAGGGATGGATTCCGTAAGGGGAGTGATATTGGACGGAAGGGCCGCGTTGGTCAGTAAATCTGTGGCGCTTGAACGCGAATAGTTGGTGAGCTGGGTGTCGAGTTCGTAGGAAATGTATTGCCCAAAGAGTGGGGTGGTTGCTTTTGCAGCAGTCAAGATGGGCAATTGCGCTGCGCCTCCGCCGTCGATATTGGTGCCGCTGTTGTTGTTTGGAATCGATACGGTCAGAGGCTGCAGATACTGCGCCTGAGCTGAAAAAAACCAAGAGTCTCCAGGGAAAATCAACGAAAACTGGGATCTCAAGTTTCCCAGATCTGCGCGAGCGCCTACATCTGCCAAGTAATCAAAAGTATAGTAGGGGTTGGAAACGAAGTTCAGCATTTGACGGCTCTCAATTCGGCTGCCGTCCAAACGAAAGAGGTTCCAGGCATTGACTGCGCCCTCACCAAACAGGCCCAGGAATCGAGGACCTGCAGAGTTGTCAGGTCCTGGATTGTCTGCTGATCCGAAACGCCGTGTAATCAGAGATAGGTTGAAATATCCCTGTTTACCGGGAGAGTAGGCATAACGGTAATCCAGTCCCAGGTGACTTCCTGTGCTGGAGTACCAAGTGGGGCGGACCAGTAAGTCCTGCCATTCTGAAATGGCCCAGAAAAAAGGCAGGGAAAAACCTGAACCCAGCGTGGCGCTCCAGGGTGCGGAGGGCATCAAGAAACCCGTCTGCCGTTGAGTTTTGATGGGGATCATCATGTAAGGCGTGTAGAGAAACGGGATGGACTTTGCGCTGGCGACGACATCGTAAAAATGAGCGTACTCGCCCAGCGTAAAGCGAAAACGGCGCCCAGAAAACATCCAGTCCATGGGACACTTGGCTGCATCCGGAGCGGGGACCTGGCTGTTATTACAGTTGCTGAAGGTTCCCTCTAAGACTTCGTATTCGACGGGAGAAATGCGACGGATCACGTCGCCCGTGATCACCGTCTGGGCAAACGTCAGCACTGCGCGGTCAAAAACTGCGTCTGGACCTTTGAGATTAAAGCTCGCTTGAGAGCAGGAAACAGTAACGTCCTTCTCCGACATCTTGACGTTTTCGCGAGCGATCGCCTGGTTGGCAGTAAAGTCGACTTCTATTTCATCCGCGAAAATTTCATACGGACCATTCTTGATCCACGCATTGCCTTTGCCTTTGAGCGTGTTCGAGGTGAGATCGCGCTGGTAATAGTCGGCCCGAAACTGCAGCCCTTTGGGAACTTCAGCTAGAGTAAATCCACCGACAAAACTCAGAAAAAGGCCGAGGAGTTTATGCTTGGATAAGAACCGCAATCCCTTGGCCCCCGCCGATGCACGCTGTTCCTAATCCTAGTCCACCGCCCTTGCGGCGCAAGGCGTAGAGTAAGTGCGTTGCGATGCGTGCGCCGCTGGCTCCGAGTGGGTGACCAATTGCAATTGCCCCACCATCCGTATTGAGTTTTTCGCGCGGAATACCCAAAACTTTTTCGACGGCCAAGGTTTGTGCGGCGAACGCCTCGTTCACTTCGATCAAGTCCATCTGGGCCAGAGTTTTGCCCGCACGTTGAAGCAAACCTTGAACCGCAGGAACGGGACCGATTCCCATAATACTCGGTTCGCATCCCACGACATGGGAGGCCAATAGTGTGCCCAATATTTTTAGCCCTTTTTGTTGGGCGAAAGAGTGCGAAGTCAATACGAGCGCGCACGCCCCATCAACCATTCCACTCGCATTTCCGGCGGTGACCACTCCGTCCTTCTTAAAGACGGGTTTGAGTTTTTGCAGTCCCTCAATCGAAGCGTCTTTCCTCGGGTGCTCGTCGGTTTCAATTTTAGTCTCTCCAGATTTGGAGGGCAGAATGACGGGGGTCAGTTCGTCCGAAAAGTGACCTGCGTCGTAAGCTTTTTGAGTGAGATTTTGGGAGCGAAGGGCAAATTCATCGCAAAGCTGACGCGAGATTCCGTGTTGTACCGCCAGGTTCTCTGCCGTTATCGCCATGGGGGTTTTGGGAATGGTATCGAAAAGCCCCGCCATGAGACTGTCCTCCAGTTCAGCATTTCCTAAGCGATACCCCGATCGAGCGCCCCGGAGTACGTAGGGTGATTGCGTCATGCTCTCCGACCCCCCAACCAGCACGCACTGCGCTTCCCCTGTTTGAATGAGTCGAGCGCCTTGAATGATGGCTTCAAACCCAGAACCGCAGAGTCGGTTCAGAGTGACAGCTGGCACTGGGATGGGAACTCCAGATCGCAGTCCCACGTGCCGTGCTAGGTAAATCGCATCGGCAGAGGTTTGCAGCACATTGCCAAACAGAACGTGCTGGACCGCGTCCCCAGAGATACCCGCCTGAGCGATCGCCGATTGCGCCGCGGTAACCGCAAGGTCTGTGGCTGTGAGGTTTTTAAAGCTCCCGCCAAAAGCTCCAAAGGGAGTGCGTTTCGCGGCTACAAAGACAATGGGATCGGACATGGTGTTGGCCCCCGGTTGTAAAGAATAGAAAATAGCCCATTCAGGCGGTGGGGTAAACCGGTAGAGAAGGGCGGTATGGAATTAGGTTGAATTCGCCGGTGTGGGTTCTTACACTGCCCGCAAATGCAAACCATACCTGGAAGAGTCTTAGTCAATCCCGTTTCCATCCAAAAATGTTGGGTCAAGAATGGGGAGGCCGCGACCCGCGTATTGGACGTTTCGTATATTCGCGCCGTCGTAGAGAGTGAAGGAGCGTTCGCGCTGATGCAGGAGGGCCAGGTCGTTGTTCTGGACTTCGAACTGGAACGCAGCAAATTCACTCTGGACGCCACCGTGAAGGGGCAGGGGGATGGGTGGGTCCGATTGGATTTTTCTCGCCTGGTCCCGAGTGTGCGCGCGCATTTGAGATCTTTTTTGTCCCCCAGAAAAATCGGGGAATCGATCATTCAGGATTGGAAAGACGGCGGGATTCGGCATTTTCATGGGTTGAACGAGAGCGAGCTTTGGGTGGACGATTCGGACGCAGTGCTCTTCACTTATTTGGATCAAGAAGATCCAACGTCCCAGTTTTTAATCCGAGTCAAAGAGGCGCGGGGGCCTTTGTCAGTGGGCAAGATCCGTCGTCAAGACTACATGGAGCTGTCGGCGATCCACGGGGATTTGGCTCTTCAACCCCTGAACGATAAAGAGACCTACCGCAAGCTAGGCGAGTGCCGGGATATTGTGACCAACTTTCGCCCGTCCGTTTCAGCAGACTATGCTCTGAAACAGCGCATGCTGAAAATTATCAGCGAAACGCTTTATTCGACGAGCCGGCGCGTAGAAATGCTCCCTCCTCGGCCTGGCACCACACCCGCTCCGGTTCGTGCCGAATCTTAACCGCGTACTTTTTTTGCACTGTCTTTTTCCTCGTCACGATAAAACCGAATAGCTCCAAGGGGTTGGAAGGGCTGTGTGCCTGAGCCCCCCTCCAGTCAATATAGCCCATTGAAATCATTGGATAAAAAAACGGCTCCCGCTTTGCAATTCTAAGTCCTTGTACCGGAGAACGGAATTCGAAGTTTTATGCGCAAGGCATTGAAAATAAGACGGATCCTGCCCGGCTTTTTTGGCTGGCTGTGTTTGTGTGGTGTGTTCATTCCGTATACGGATTTGACAGTTGCACGCGAGCCAAAAGCCTTGGCCGATCATGCCGCCAACCCGGCCGCGGCAATCGCTGCCGCGCCCATTGCTCGAAAACCCATTGTGGTCGCAACCGTCGCCGAAATGGAGCTCGCGCAACGCCGGGTTCGAGCGGCCCTTCAAGAACTTGGCGATCGAGCCCTGACCCGTTTTTACATCGAGACCAATGCCCTGGTGAATGTGAACGAAGAAGTACTCGAACGCGTGGTGGAGGTTCTGCCTAAAGTAAGAAAAGTTCAGCAGCGTCAACTCCTCAATGACATCAATAAAGCCTTACCTTTTTTGCCTCCCCCTCCGGAGCAGGAGCTGGCCAGTATTGCGCGCAATATTCTGCTCGATCGGATGGATGCCAAAGATCGAGAGCAGGTTCTGGCGGAAACCCGCGCACAACAGCGTCGAATGCTATTTGAAAATCTGCTTAAGGGTTTTGCGATGGGCCCAGGCGAGCAACCCATGAATATGGCCCCAATGGCTTTTGCGCCGATGGCGCC
>JACCDT011174608.1_pt1 | contig 31156 bp, 33 predicted proteins | sample 7446291 | NCBI WGS metagenome assembly JACCDT01 (sample SAMN15323446, study PRJNA562643) | freshwater metagenome | isolation source: river surface water | place: USA:Blue River Watershed | collected 2017-08-17
ATTCCCGTTTCAGTGGGTCTGCTGGACGCAAAGGGAACACCCATGGCTGTTCAGTTGCAAGGTGACACACAAGGGCAAGCCCATCCACAATTCAGCAAGACCTTGGTTTTGAGCGAATCTGCGCAATCTTTTGTGTTTGAAAACATTGAGTCGGTGCCAACACCTTCACTGCTGCGAAATTTCAGTGCACCCGTCAACCTGGACTGCACACTCACCGAAGAACAATGGCTCACACTGTTAGCCCACGACACTGATTCGTTCAACCGTTGGGAAGCGGGTCAAAGATTGGCAGTGCAAGCGGCACTTCGCTTTATTCGCGGACATCAAAACCCTCAAACAGAACCTGTTTTAGGCGCTGACTACCTGCAAGCCATGCAGACCGTTCTCAATCATCCTGATTTAGATTCAGCCTTCAAAGAGCTGGTGCTCACCCTGCCCTCAGAAACCTATATTTCTGAGCAACTTGAGTCGGTCGATCCACAACAAGTGCACGCAGTTCGCGAAGCCATGAAGCTTCAACTGGCTCAATCTTTGCAAACTCATTGGGAAACCTGCTACGAGCAAAACAAAGTGACAGGCGCCTATTCGCCCGACGCCAAGTCAAGCGGCAAGAGGGCCTTGTCTGGCATGGCATTGAGCATGCTCTGCTTGGCCGCAGTGCACGATGGCACGTCCATTTGGCCGGGCAAAGCCTTGCAAGCATTCAAAGATGCACACAACATGACCGATCGCTTCAATGCACTCGTTGCATTGGTCGGCAGTGGTCACGATTTGGCTACGCAAGCCCTGGCGCAATTTCACGCCTTGTTCAAAAATGAAGCGCTGGTCATTGACAAATGGTTTGGCTTGCAGGCCGGCGCGCCAGATCGTGGCGGCCACATCCTGCCCATCGTGCGCCAGCTCATGCAGCACCCCGACTTCAACTTGCGCAACCCCAATCGCGCTCGCAGTTTGATATTCAGCTATTGCAGCGCCAACCCAGGCGGCTTTCACCGAACCGACGCTGCAGGCTACGTTTATTGGAGCGAGCGCGTCATCGAACTCGATGCCATCAACCCACAAGTGGCAGCGCGCTTGGCTCGCGCCCTCGACCGCTGGAAAAAACTGGCCGAGCCCTATCGTCAAGCTGCCAAGGCAGCCATTGAACGTGTCGCTGCAAAATCTGACCTCAGCAATGACGTGCGTGAAGTCGTGACGCGCGCCTTGGCCGAATAAATCTGGAGATCACCATGACTCAAAAAGTATCGCTTTCCCGCTATTTGGTAGAACAGCAGCGAAGTAAAGGACACATCCCCGCTCAACTTCGACTGTTGCTGGAAGTAGTGGCACGGGCTTGCAAAAGCATCAGCCATGCTGTCAACAAAGGGGCCTTAGGGGGCGTACTAGGCAGTGCCGACATTGAAAATGTGCAGGGCGAAGTCCAAAAGAAACTCGACATCATTGCCAACGAAGTTTTGATCGAAGCCAACGAATGGGGCGGTCACTTGGCAGCCATGGCATCCGAAGAAATGGAATCCATTCACTTGGTTCCCAACCGATATCCACAGGGTGAATACCTTTTGTTGTTCGACCCCCTGGACGGTTCTAGCAACATTGATGTCAATGTGAGCATTGGCACCATTTTCAGCGTGCTCAAGAAACCTGAAGACAGCGATGCCATCAGCGAAAACGATTTTCTCCAGTCTGGCGGCCAACAAGTTGCGGCAGGCTATTGTGTGTATGGCCCCCAAACCACATTGGTACTCACGCTGGGGGATGGCGTCGCCATGTTCACACTCGATCGCGAACAGGGCTCGTTTGTGCTCACGCAAGAGAACGTGAAGGTGCCCGAAGACACCAAAGAATTTGCCATCAACATGAGCAACATGCGCCATTGGGATGCCCCTGTGAAGCGCTATGTTGACGAATGCCTTCAGGGCAAAGACGGCGTGCGCGGCAAAGATTTCAACATGCGCTGGATTGCCAGCATGGTGGCCGATGTGCACCGCATTCTCACCCGCGGCGGTATTTTCATGTACCCCTGGGACAAGCGGGAGCCGTACAAGCCAGGCAAATTGCGTTTGATGTACGAAGCCAACCCCATGAGCTGGTTGATTGAACAAGCAGGTGGCGCTTCAACCAACGGCCGCGAAAGAATTTTGGACATTCAACCCAAGCAATTACACGAACGTGTGAGTGTCATTTTGGGCTCTAAAAATGAAGTTGAGCGTGTGACCAGATACCACCTCGAAAAATGATCTTCAACGCATCCTTAGCGATGGGCAGAGGCTTAGTTGTGGTCCTTTGGGCCACACTGCTGCCTTTCGCCAGTTTTGCCGAGCAACCTGTCAAGTCCATCGCAGAGCTTGATATTTCGAGGTACATGGGAACCTGGTACGAAATCGCCAAGTTGCCCAACTGGTTTCAGCGCAAATGCGTTCAAGGCACCCAAGCACAGTACAAGATTTTGGGTCCGCAGAGAATTGAAGTCACCAACAAGTGCACCACTGCCACGGGTGAAGAGATCAAAGCTGTGGGTGTTGCGAGGCCCAACAGCAGCGGCCAGGTTGCACAATTGGAAGTTCGATTTGCACCCGATTGGACGGCTTGGCTGCCCTTGGTTTGGGGTGCCTATTGGTTGCTAGATTTAGACCCCGATTACCAACTGGCCGCCGTGGGCGACCCCACCAGATCCTACCTCTGGATTTTGTCTAGAAGCCCTGTTGTTTCTGCCACTCAATACGAGAATCTGTTGCAACGTTTGAAGGTGATGGGTTTTGACATCACCAAGTTAGAAAAAACGCGTCAAAATTGAAATTGCATCTCACTTGCGATAGCATGACATCCGCATGTGAAGACTGTCATTTCATTGCAAAATAGGTCTGATATGCACCTTCAACTTTTGGGAGACTTTTATGCAGCATCGCGTTCTATCAGCAATGATCTTTGCATCGTTATTTTTGGCTTCACCCTTGATGTCCCATGCTCAAACCGCAGATCCAGCTGTCAAAAAATCTGAGTCGGGTATTTGTCACGACAAATCAAGTTCTAGCTATGCTGCAACCAAGAAATTTGAAGCTTTTGCCAGCATCGATGCCTGCACCAAAAGTGGTGGACGATTGCCTGCCAATGCGGCTGCGCCAGAGGCCATTGTGGTGAAGAAATCAGACAGTGGCATTTGCCACGACAAAAACAGCCCCAGTTTTGAGAAAACTCAAAAGTTCACACCCTTCAAGTCTTTGGATGAATGCGTGAAGAGTGGCGGCACTTTACCCAAGAAATAAAACGCCACCCTACTTCAAGACGCTTCTAGCTACGTCAAACAACGTCAAGCCACAATACCGCGTTGGCGCATTTCTCTGATTTGATCTGCGGAGATGCCCAACTCTTTCAAGACAGTATCGGTGTCTTGACCCAAGCTGGGTGCATTGCGCCGATGCTCTCCAGGCGTTCTTGAGAGCTTGGGCACCATGCCGGGTACCGTCAGTTGGCTACCATCGTTCATTTGAACCTTGGCCAACATGCCTCGAGCAAGGTAGTGTGGGTCGGCTGCTATGTCTTCTACTGTGTAAATTCGGCCTGCTGGCACAGCGGCTTGATCAAGCACAGACAATACCTGCGTCACCTCCAACCCCGAAGTCCACGCACCAATGGCTGCGTCTATTTCTTCCACCCGTTTCACACGGCCCGCATTGTCCGCCAGGGCCGGATCGGCCGCCAAATCATCACGGCCTATGGCCTGCATCAAGCGCTTGAAAATACTGTCGCCATTGCCAGCAATCAAAGCGCACTTTCCATCTTTGCAAAGATAGGCATTGCTAGGCGCAATGCCGGGTAGGGCACTGCCCGCAGGCCCCCGAACTGCGCCAAATTCACTGTACTCCGGCAGCAAACTTTCCATGCAGTTGAAAACTGCCTCATAAAGCGCCACGTCTATCACTTGGCCCAAGCCGCTTGTTTTCTTTTCGTGAAGAGCCATCAGAATGCCAATCACTCCATGCAGTGAGGCCAGCGTATCGCCAATACTCACCCCTACCCGAACCGGCAAACGGCCCGGCTCTGCACTGAGGTGTCGAAGCCCCCCCATTGCTTCAGCCACAACGCCAAACCCTGGCTTGTCTTTGTAAGGACCCGTTTGGCCGTATCCGCTGATGCGCAGCATGATCAAGCCAGGATTGATGGCTTGCAAGACATCTGGGCCTAAGCCCCAGGACTCCATGGCGCCAGGTCGAAAATTTTCAATCAAGACATCGGCTTCCCTGACCAATTTGCGCACGATGTCTTGCGCGTCTGGCTGCTTTAGGTCAAGGGCCAATGAACGCTTGTTGCGAGATTGAACCTGCCACCACACCGAGGTTCCATCTTTGATCAAGCGCCATTGACGCAATGGATCGCCAGCGCCTGGAGGTTCAATTTTGACGACATCGGCACCAAAGTCGGCCAAGGTTTTGGCAGCGAAGGGGCCCGCAATGAGTTGCCCCAACTCGACCACCTTGAGGCCCGCCAAAGCCCCTTTCGAAACTTTGAAATCTGCGTTTGCTTCTGTCATTCAATTTAACTCCCAGGGTGAATCAAGTGCGCTTCACATTTTTCAAATGGGCTCTTCGATCAAAGGTGACGTCGACCCAGCATCATTCAGAGCAGCAGCTTCTGAAGAATGCGTGCACAGCGCAACGGCTCTGAAAATTTCGCGCAACAATTTCTTCTCTGGCAATGTCAATGCGCGCGTGAGGCGATGGCGCATGCGCAGCAACAGTTGGCGATCCACCTCTTGCGGAATGCCGCGACTGATGTGCAAAGCGTCACGCAGCTCTTCTCTTCGATCTTCTGGTTCATCGTCCCACCACGACACAATCACATCCGTGATGGAGTCTTTGACGACTTGAGGGTCTTCTTGGACCTGAGACAGTTCTTTGGTGGCTGCGCTTTGCAGCATTTCAGCCAGGGATTTAGATTGCACAACCACACGGCGATCGGCCTGAGACAACAAGCGCCCCCAGCCCGGATCGGTTTGGTGCAATTGCTGCATGTTGCTGGCTGCGTCGTCGGCCAATATATGAACCTGCAAACCAGCCAGTTGCGCATCGTCAATGCCAGTTAAAAAGCGTTCATCGTCCGTAGCCAGCAGCACATGGTCACAGGCCTTGCTTTCTGCCAAGCGTCGCAAATCTTGACCCAAAGCCTTTAACAAGGAGATGCCGCCGTCTGTGTCGTGTGACAAAACTTTGCGCACAATTTGACCGTCAACATCCAAGTTTTCATTGTCTTCTGAGTACCAGTAAATGCGCTTGATGGTCACGTCCAAACCAGCGTGAGCCAGGGCACCGGTCAAAAACTGAGCAATGCCATACCGATTTAAAGCGTCTTGCTTTGGGCCAGACTGGGTATGTTGCGCCAACCAAACCAGAAATCTGGCATCGATCAATGCAATGCAAGAACCGCCTTGTTGCTCTAAGGGTTGACGGTGTCCATCTTTGGAAGAATGAGAAAAATAATCGCGTTTCATCGCAGCCTTTGAGGTTTTAAGATAAATTAAGCAGAAGGCTTAAAGAGCCTTCTGTTTCGTAGCGGGTCTGCGAACCCAGCCCTATTTTAACGAACCTAAGCCATGATCTGACATCTCTCAGGTTTAAACTCAAGGCTTATTGAACTCACCTATCCAGACACCTATGTCTCACTATGATCTTTATGCCATTGGCAACGCTTTGGTTGATTCTGAATACGAAGTCAGCGACGCTCAACTCAAATCCATGGGGGTCGATAAGCGACACATGACCCTCATTGACACGCCACGCAGAGCCCAGTTACTAGAACATGTCAAAGGCATCGCACCCAGACAAACTGGCGGTGGCTCAGCAGGCAACACCGTGGTCGCCTTGGCGCAACTCGGCGGCAAAGCCTTCTATTCTTGCAAAGTGGCACACGATGACTTGGGTGATTTTTATGTCAAAGATTTGCAAGCTCGTGGGGTCGACACCAACCTCAACCACACTCGGGCCAGCGATGGGCAAACGGGAAGTTGTTTGGTCTTGGTCACACCCGATGCCGAACGCAGCATGTGCACCTTTTTGGGTGTCTCCGCCGAACTGGACGATACTGCGCTGCATCCCAAAGACATTGAAAAATCAAAGATTTATTACATGGAAGGCTATTTGGCGGCTTCACCCACCGGCCTCGCGGCCGCTTTGAAAGGCAGGCAAATTGCACGCGAAGCCGGTGTGGCTTTGGCACTCACCTTGAGTGATGTCAGCATGATCCAATTTTGCAAAGCAGGCCTGGATGCCATGCTGGGTGATGGTGTCGATTTCTTGTTCTGCAATCAAGAAGAAGCTCAAGTTTGGTGCGGCTCACAAGACTTGAATGCGGTCAAAGAGAGTTTGAAAAAATTGGCCAAAATGGTGTGCCTCACGCGCGGCCCTGATGGTTCAGAAATTATCACCGCGCAAGATTCTTGGCACGTTCCTGCTGAAAAGGTCAAAGCCATCGACACCAACGGTGCGGGCGACATGTTTGCCGGTGCATTTTTGTATGCCATCACACGCGGTTATTCCCCCGCGCAAGCCGCCAACTTGGGCAACCATGCGGCAGCAGCCGTGGTTAGCCAGCATGGCAACCGCTTAACCCTTGGCCAGCTCAGCACCATCAAGGCTTACGCCCTGCCACCCCTCAAATAATTAGAAAGTGTCAGCCTTAGACAGCGGCAAACCAGCTGCGTCTTTGGCCGCCAGCAAAGGTGCTGTCAAGCTTGACGGCAATGGCCAGTCAATGCCCAGTGTTGGGTCGTTCCAAAGCAAGGTGCGCTCATACTCTGGATACCAATAATCGGTGGTTTTGTACAAAAACTCGGCCGACTCGCTGAGCACCAAGAAGCCATGGGCAAAGCCGGGCGGTACCCAAACCTGTTTGGCGTTTTCTGCGCTCAAGTGAAATCCCGTCCATTGACCAAAAGTGGGGGAATTCTTTCTCAGGTCTACTGCCACATCAAACACTTCGCCACGAACCACTCTCACTAACTTTCCCTGGGCATGTTGAATTTGGTAATGCAATCCGCGCAATACACCCTGCGAGGACATGCTGTGGTTATCTTGAACAAACTCGACATTCAAACCCGTGGCCAATGCGAAGTCGCGGGCATTGAAACTCTCATAAAAAAAACCACGCGCATCACCAAAAATTTGGGGCTGTAAGAGCAAGACTTCTGGTAGCCTGCTTGGCGTCACGGTGTAGGCCATCAATGCGCCTTCAACAAACTCAACAAATATTGGCCATAGCCATTTTTGGCCAAAGGCTGAGCCAGTTTTTGCACCTGAGATGCGTCAATCCACTTTTGGGCAAATGCAATTTCCTCAGGGCATGCCACCATCAAGCCTTGCCTCTTTTGCAAAGTGGCAATGAAGGCTGCAGCCTCGTGCAGACTGTCATGCGTGCCGGTGTCTAGCCACGCGTAGCCCCGGCCCATGATTTCGACATTCAATTGCTCTTGCGCTAGGTAGCATCGATTCACATCGGTGATTTCCAATTCACCCCTGGCAGAAGGTTTGATGCTGGCCGCAATGTCACACACCTGTTGATCATAAAAATACAGTCCGGTGACAGCAAAATTGCTTTTGGGTTGCTGTGGCTTTTCTTCAATGCTCAATGCACGCTGCTTGCTGTCGAAGGCCACCACACCATAGCGCTCAGGATCATGCACATGGTAGGCAAACACGCTGGCACCCAGTGTTTGTGAAGCTGCTCTTTGCATCAACTTCACGAGATCGTGTCCGTAAAAAATATTGTCGCCAAGGACCAAGGCACTGGGGTGATTGCCTACAAATTCTTTGCCTATGATGAAGGCCTGCGCCAAGCCATCAGGACTGGGCTGAACCGCGTACTGAATGTTCATCCCCCACTGGCTGCCGTCTCCCAACAACTCCGAAAATCTGGGTGTATCCTGAGGGGTGCTTATGAGTAGAATATCTTTGATACCGGCCAACATGAGCGTGGTCAGAGGGTAGTAGACCATGGGCTTGTCGTAGACAGGCATCAATTGCTTGGAGACCGCTTGCGTCACGGGGTACAAGCGGGTACCACTCCCACCCGCCAAAATAATGCCTCTGCGTGTATTCATTCTGCAATTTTGCCATGACTGGCATCCAGATCAAGCCATATGCACTTATGCTTGCATACTATGTCGTTCAAAGATCTGGGCCTTTCGCCCGAGTTGCTCAAAGCGCTCAAACCCAAAACCTACCCCGCGCCGACGCAAGTTCAACTTGAGTTGATCCCCGGCGTTCTGATTGATCGAGATGCTTGGGTCACGGCGCCCACAGGTTCTGGCAAAACCTTGGCCTACACATTGCCCCTGATTGAGAAGCTGTCGCGCTCATTTCCCTCCCACAATGCACAGGCGTCAAGGTCTTTGGGGTATGTCAGAAACACCAAACTGATTCGAACCTTGGTTTTGGTTCCCACCCGTGAATTGGCCATTCAGGTCAGTCAAACCTTTATGGGTTTGACAGCTCAATGGGGGCAACTTTGCAAGATCACAGTTGTTTTTGGGGGCGTATCCATCAACCCCCAAATGATGGGACTCAGGGGCGGCACCGATATTTTGATCGCCACTCCCGGCCGATTGATCGATCTGTTGGCCCACAACGCCCTCCAACTTTCTCAGGTTCAAACCCTGGTCTTGGATGAAGCCGATAAATTGTTAGAGCTGGGTTTTCAAGAGGAGCTTCAAACAATTTTGCGTCAGCTTCCCAAGCATCGCCAGACTTTATTGCTGTCTGCCACAAAGCCCTCCAGCATGATGCCCTTGGTGCAAGCGTTGCTGCAAGATCCACTGGTGATCCACATCGAGGGCGAAGCGCCGCAGCCATCTGTCATTTTGCAACGCGCCATCTATACAGATGTCGGCAAACGCACCCAGCTATTGAAGCACCTCATCAAAGAGCTTCCTCTGAAACAAGTTTTGGTTTTTGTAGCCACCCAACACAGCAGTGAAATCGTGGCAGCCAAACTGCGTGTGGCCGGCATTGCCGCAGAGCCTTTTCATGGCCAACTGAGTCAAGGCAAAAGGCAGCAGGTTTTAGCTGACTTCAAAGCTCACCGGGTCAAGGTGGTATTGGCCACTGACTTGGCAGCGCGGGGTTTGGACATCGAAAAATTGCCTGCAGTCGTCAATTTTGACTTACCCAGATCGGCGGTGGATTACACCCACCGAATCGGCCGAACTGGCCGCGCAGGCGAAGAGGGTTTGGCCATCAGCTTTGTCACGCCTGAATCTTTGGCTCACTGGTCGTTGATTGAAAAACGCCATGCCGTGAAACTCGACCCTGAAACTCTGTTGGGCTTTGAAGCCACTGCAGCCGCCCCGCCCCAAGGACCCAGTCATGGCGGCATCAAAGGCAAGCGCCCCAGTAAGAAGGACAAGTTAAGGGAACTGGCCGCCCAGCAGAGCACCTTGGCAGCCAAACCCCAAAACTAAAACGGTGCCGCCGACCCAAAACGACGATCACGCTTGGAGAACCAATCCAGCGCCTCATTGAACTGCTTGACCGTGAAATCAGGCCAGAGAGTGTCAATGAAAAACATTTCGGCATAAGCCGCTTGCCAAAGCATGAAGTTGCTCACTCGAGATTCACCGCCAGTCCGAATGAGCAGGTCCATTTCAGGCGCATCTGCGGTGCACAAAAAAGACGCGAGGGCATTTTCAGTGAGGCTGTCGAGCGAGGCATTGGGATTGGCACGCTGCCAAGATTGGGCCGCTTGAACCATGTCCCAGCGACCACCATAGTTGGCCGCCACTCTCAAGGTAATTTTGGAGTTGTGTTGCGTTTGTTTTTCTGCCCGAGCAATCAAGTCTTGGAGCTCTTCACTGAACTTGGATTGATCGCCCACAATTTTCAAGCAGACACCATTTTTTTCCATGTCATCGACTTCTTTTTGCAAATAACTCGCAAAAAGATTCATGAGTACGGAAACCTCTTCAGCAGGGCGACGCCAGTTTTCAGTACTGAACGCAAACAAACTGAGGTGGGGAATATTGGTTCTAATGCAGGCTTCAACCAATGTTCGAACGCGCTTGGCACCCGAGGCATGTCCAAAAGCAGCAGGCAAAAGCCGTTTTTTGGCCCAACGGCGATTGCCGTCCATGATGATGCCGATGTGCTTTGGAAGCGTATTCGAAGTCAATTAAATTCACTTATAAAAAGACAAACTGATTCTACAACCTCTTGCCAAGTGAAAAAGGCCGCAATTAGCGGCCTTTTGGGATTCTCAATTCAAACTTCAAGCAATTAGAAATTGAGCTCGGTCTTTTCCATCAATCCATTTAGGCGCTTTGCCTCGGCCAGTCCAAGTTTGACCTGTTGCTGGATCACGGTACTTGGCTGCAACTTTGCCGCCACTGGATTTACCCGTTGATTTAGAAGCACCACGGCCAGCTGGGAAAATATCCTGCACAGTTAATCCAAACTCAGCCACCAATTCACGGGATTTGCGAATTGCCTCAGCTAATTCTTGCTGACGAGCACTTGCAATTGCTTGCTCTAAGGCTTCGCGCTGTATTAATAATTCTTTGTATGTGTTAGTCATCGTAGTCCCTATAAAGATAATAAGCTTGCTTGAAAACAAGCATTTGAATAATAACCGAATTTAAATGAAAATCAATTCAAATAATATTATAAAACTTATAAATCGATTATTGAGTTAACAAATTTAGCATTTACCTTGTCTATTCGACGGCCTTCTAGGGATAAAACTTCAAAATGCCATCCTTCACTTTGAACAATATCGCCTACTTTGGGCAAATAACCCAATTCAGCCAAAATAAATCCACCCAAGGTATTGAATATCCCTCTTTCTTCGCCATTCAATTGCTTGATATCCAATCTAGATTTGAGCTCATTGACGGGCATTAAACCGTCCAAAACCCAAGCGCCATCTGCTTGGCGGGAAGCCCAAGCGTCTTCAACGGTGAAGGGCTTGAGCTCTCCAGTGATCGCCTCGAGTAAATCTCTGGGCGTTAGGAGACCTTGAACCACACCATATTCATCAACCACAAAGACAATTCGACCTGATTTGTCGCGCAGTTGCTCCAACAAGGTCATGCCACTCAAGGTTTCAGGCACAAATGTGGCGGGAAGTGCAAATTTCTCGACTGGCGATTCGTCATCCAGTGGCAGCGAGACCAGTCGTGCAACACTCACCACACCCACCACATCGTCCAAATTGCCACGGCAAACCGGGTACCAAGAATGGCCCTCTGCTCCCTCGTCAAGACCCACCTGAGCCAAGCATTCGCTTCGGGTCATGCCCGCTTCAAACCATTGAATCTCAAGCCGTGGAACCATCAAGGATGTCAAAGGTCTGTCGTCCAAGTGAAAAACATTTCTGACCATTTGATGCTCATGCGCTTCAATCAGGCCTGCGTCCACGCCCTCCTCTAAGCTTGCCGTGATTTCCTCCTCGGTCACGGCTCGGTTACCGCGTGCATCGATGCGCAACAGCTTCAAAACTGCATGGGTGCAAATAGAGAGCAAACCTACAAAGGGTCTGGCAACACTGGCCAGCCAAGCCATGGGCCTGGCCACAATTCTGGCAACAGGTTCTGGATACAACTGGCCAATTCTTTTTGGCACCAACTCACCAAAAATGATGGTGGTGAAGGTAATCGCAGTGACTACCAGGCCAGTGGCTGTAGAACCCGCAATGGATTCAGTCAGGCCAAGCCCCATCAGCCAAGTAGCGACAGCAGGGCTAAAAGCGGCCTCTCCAAAGATGCCGTTCATCACCCCGATTGACGTAATACCCACCTGAACCGTCGACAAAAACTGGGTGGGGTTTTCAAGCAACTCAAGAGCGGTGGCTGCACCTTTGTCACCCGCCTCTTCCATCGCTGCCAGTCTTGCTTTTCGACTTGAAGCCAATGCCAATTCAGACATGGCAAACACGCCATTGACCAAGGTGAGAAGCACAATCATTAAGATATCCATCCCTGCATTGTGCCAAGGCCAGAATGCGAATGAAATAGCCTTAAGGCGGACGGCTTAAAAAAGACGAAAAAACGTCCACAATGGTGTTTTCTGATTCAGTCTGGAAGCAAATGTCTGTTTATTGGGTTGGCGACCTTCAAGGGTGTGACGCGCCTTTGGGTCAATTGTTAGACCAAATCGGGTTTTCACCCAGCCGTGATCATTTGTATGTTCTGGGGGATTTGGTCAATCGTGGCCCCTCCTCCCTGTCTGTTTTGAAGCGCTTGATCCAGTTGGGTACCAGCGTTGAGTGTGTCTTGGGAAACCACGACTTGCATTTACTGGCGCTTGCGGCTGGCGCTCGCAAGCCCAGCCAAACCGACACACTGGACGATATTTTGAATGCCGACAACCAGCATGAAATACTCGACTGGCTTCGACATCAACCCATTGCCATTTACAAACACGCGGTCTTGATGGTTCATGCTGGCGTTTTGCCGCAGTGGACACTTGACACTGTTTTAGAGTTGGCCAAGGACATTGAGAAAGTTCTGCGCGGTCCAGATGCACCTGAATTTTTCATGCACATGTATGGCAATGAACCCGCCCAATGGCATCCGAATCTCAAGGGTCTTGATCGACTTCGATGCAGCTTGAATGCATTCACCCGGCTGCGTTTTTGTTCTGAAAACGGGCTCATGGAATTTAAAACCAAAGAAAATAGCGCCCAAGCACCTGAAGGCTTTTTGCCATGGTTTGACATTCCAAATCGCAAAACCATCGGGACACAAATTGCATTTGGCCATTGGTCAACCTTGGGAGCCGTCGACAGAGATGATATTTGGGCTCTAGACACAGGCTGTGTATGGGGAGGATGTCTCACTGCCATCCAAAGAAATACGACAGATGATTTGCCTCGCAAAATTCAAATCAAATGCCCGCCTTATCAAACCCCTTTTTGAGTCTCCCTCCTTGACATGGTTTTCGGAAATTTATGAAACACACCCTGGGATTTGACCCTCGCGATATTCCGTGGTCTGTTCAAGATCAAAATTGGCCCGCATTGCCGCCGGCTGTTCTCCGTGCTGAGCACCTGAGATGGGCTTTCAAAAACCCACCTGTTTGGACACCAGAGGTGAAACGCGAGCCTCCAATAGGAGAACGAGCACCTCAAGCAGCGGCCGTTCTGTTGCCCATTGTGATGAGAGGCGAGCAAGGCAATGAACCCCATCTCTTGCTGACGCAACGAACACAACACCTGTCCTCGCATGCTGGGCAAATAGCCTTTCCGGGGGGCAAAGTAGACCCTGATGATCAATCTTTGGAACATGCTGCGCTGCGTGAAGCTGAAGAAGAGGTTGGCTTGACATCTGAATATGTCGAGGTTCTTGGTCAACTTCCAAGCTATATCACCGGCACTTCATTTCACATTACCCCGGTGGTTGCTCTGGTGTCCCCCGATCACACCCTTCAACCTAACGCTTATGAAGTCGAGTTTGCCTTTGAAGTTCCCTTGTCTTTTCTCATGGACCCATCGAATCATCGCCTTCATCAATGGGAAAATAATGGTGTCCAAAGACAGTGGTACTCCATGCCTTACCGACCTGCAGCAACCAATCTCACTGTTGCATCCAATTCAGAGACGGAGTATTTCATTTGGGGTGCAACGGCAGGCATGATCAGAAACTTTTATCGCTTCTTATTGGCTTCTAATTCTTTATGATGTGGTCATGAGCTTTTTCTCTCTATTTTTGGCATTGGTCATTGAACAAGCGCGCCCCTTGGGTTCTTCCCATTTTCTGCATCAGTGGTTAAGGCGATGGGCAGACTGGGTGGCTTCGCACGTCGATGGCGGCACCAAATCACAAGCTTGGTTGGCGTGGACCCTTCTAATCGGTGTGCCTGCATGTCTGGCCATTCTCATTCATTGGGTCCTGGCCTATTTTGTAGGCTGGTTCTTTGCCGTCGCTTGGAACGTGGCCTTGCTTTATGTCACTCTCGGGTTTCGCCAGTTCAGCCATCACTTCACCGGCATTCGTGATGCACTCAATGACGGTGATGAGGCCTTGGCGCGTCAACTTCTGGCAGACTGGCAGCAGGTTGAAGTCAATGAACTGCCCCGCAACGAAATCGTTCGCCACGTCATTGAGCATTCCGTGTTGTCTGCACATCGGCACGTTTTTGGTGTCTTTTTCAGCTACGCCTTGCTCTCCATCGTGGGCTTAGGACCAGTCGGCGCTGTGGTTTACAGAATTGCAGAGTTTGCAAAAAGATATTGGTCACAAACACCTCGTTTGGCAACCCACACCACTCAGGAGCATCACAACTGGACCAGCACTTCTTTGCAAGAAGTCGTCACAGACTCTTGGCACGCCATCGATTGGATTCCTGCAAGAGCAACCGCCATGGGCTTTGCCATCATGGGCAGTTTTGAAGACGCCATGGATGGATGGCGTCATCATGCTGAAAAATTCCCGAACGACAACGACGGCGTTATCTTGGCCGCCACCGCAGGGGCCATCAACGTTCAACTTGGTGGTGCTGCTTTGCAACCAGAACTCCCTGGCAGTAGCAGTACGCCAGGTCGCCCACCAGAGTTGGCTCACTTTGCCCAAGTTGTTGGCCTTGTTTGGCGAACGGTCGTCATGTGGCTGGTGTTGGTGGCTTTGTTGTCTTTGGCCAATCTATTGGGCTAAGGGAATACTGGGCTATCGGGCTAGATAGCTCAACATCACCATCGCTGCTGCCCTAGTTCTTCAAACAGTTGGGTGTAAATTCTGTGCCGTCTGGGACTCACCTCAGTCGCCAACAAGTCAGCAGATTCATCTGCTTGCAATGCGGACAAAACACCACACCCTGGCTCATGCAAGTGGGTGCAGTTGTAAAACTTGCAATTTTGCACATGCTGCTTGAGATCTGGCATACAGGATGCCAATTGATTTTGAGGAATGTGCTGCAGACCAAACTCTTGAAAGCCTGGCGAGTCAATGATGGCGGTGCCAACATCGTTCGCACTCGCAGGCCTTTCACCAACCCAATAGAGTGAGGTGCTGGTGGTGGTGTGTTTGCCCGAGTTGAGCGCCTGCGAAATCTCGCCAGTCAAAGCCCGAGCATTGGGCACCAAGGCATTCACCAAGGTACTTTTACCCGCACCTGAAGGGCCCAAAATGAGGTTCGTTTTGCCGATCAATTCTGATTGCAGTCTTTGCAAAGATGGGTTGTCAGCTTGGCTGCTGTTCAATTCAAGCGGCAGCACCGTGTAGCCCATGTTTCGGTAAGCAGCCAAACGATGCCACGCTTGCGCAAACGGAACTGTCAAATCACTTTTGTTCAATACGATCACAGGTTTGATATGCTCGGCCTCGGCAGCAATCAGGGCACGCGAGAGCTGCGTTTCAGAAAACTCTGGCTCGGCAGCCAACAAGATGAAAACTTGATCGAGATTGGCGGCAAAAGATTTGGTTCGAACTTCATCACGCCTGTAAAAAAGATTCTTTCTTTCCAGCACGCTTTCAATTGTGCCTTCGTCGGCAGCCGCTTGCCACCGAACGCGATCGCCCACCACAGATTGGCTTTTCTTCCCCCGCGGATGACAAAGGATGCGCATACCATCGTCTAACTCCACCACACAATGTCGGCCATGGGTGGCCACCACCAGCCCCGTGTTCATGGCTTCTTGTGTGGAAGCCACCAAAGCCTGAGCGGCCTTGGTCTTGGTGTGTGTGCGCTGGTTAAGCTTGCGCATGCTGCATGTGAGCTAATCGCAAACTGGCGGGTGGATGTGAGTAATAAAACTTCACATACCAGGGATCGGGGGTGAGAGTTGAGGCATTGTCTTGGTACAACTTCAAGAGGGCCGAACTCAAGTCGGCCACCGGTGTTTGGGATACAGCATAAGCATCGGCTTCATATTCCTGCACCCTTGATCGCCAAGAAGAAATAGGTGCCAACAAAAATGTGAAAACAGGCACGACCAGCATGAACAGCAACAGGGCCACGGCCTCATTGCCACTGGTTAAGCTGGGCATCACACCCAAGCCGGTATAAAACCAAATCTGCTGCGAAGCAAAGCCCAGCACAGCCAAGCCCAGCAAACTCATTGCAAAACTGGTCGCCATCATTTTTAAAATATGGCGATGCTTGAAGTGACCCAATTCATGTGCCAGCACCGCCTCCATCTCTGAAGGGGACAGTTGCTTGAGCAATGTGTCAAAGAAAACGACACGCTTGCTAGCACCAAAGCCGGTGAAAAATGCATTGGAATGGGCCGAGCGTTTGCTGCCATCCATCACAAAAAATCCTTTGGCCGTGAACCCTGCTCGCTGCATGAGCGAATTGACACGCGCCTTCAAGGCTTCATCCTCTAGCGGTGTGAATTTATTGAACAAAGGCATGATCAAATTGGGAGCGATGGCCATCAACAAAAGTTGCCAAACTACCAAAGCACACCAAGTCCAGAACCACCAGTAAACACCGCCAGCCTGCATCAGCCACAGCACCATGGCGATGAGCGGCACGCCCAACAACAGTCCCAAAATCAAACCTTTGACAGAATCACTCAGCCAAAGTTTCCAGGTCATTTTGTTAAAACCAAATTTTTGTTCCAACACAAAAGTTTGATAAAGCGACAGGGGCAATCCAATCAGTCCACTGATCAAGGTGAAGGACAATACCAACATCACCTGCTGACCAAGCCCGGGGGCCATGAGTTCCAAAATGAAGTGGTTCAAAGCACTCAAGCCGCCCATCAAAGTCCAGGCAACGAGCACCGCAGCATCCAACAAGATATCAAATTGCGACACCTTGGCTTTGGCCAGGGTGTAATCGGCCGCTTTCTGATGGTCGTAAAGCGAAATTTGACGCGCAAACGCAGCAGGGACTTCGCCGCGATGCTGCGCCACATGCCGAACTTGTCTGGCATTGAGCCAGAGTTTCAATAAAACGTTGGTCAGCAGTGCGCCCACCAAAAAATAAGTCAGAGTCAATGTCGGATTCATACCCGAAGTGTAGATCAGCCAACATCAGCGACAATCTGATGCTTTGGAAAATCCCGTTTTTGACATGACTGCTCATTCAGCCACTCCCCCTGCCAATCAGCCCCAAGCCGAAACGAACCTGGCCAAGTCAGACGACAACTTGGTATGGATCGACTGCGAAATGACCGGTCTCGACCCAGAAAAAGAGCGATTGCTTGAAATTGCCGTCATTGTGACGGGCCCCAACCTGTCGCCCAGAATTGAAGGTCCCGTTTGCGTCATTCACCAAAGCGACGATCTGCTCAACAAGATGGACGCCTGGAACAAAGGCACCCATGGCAAGAGCGGCCTCATTGACAAAGTCAAAGCCTCCACCACCTCTGAGCATGATGCCGAGGAGGCCATATTGGCTTTCATCAAGAAATATGTCTCAAAAAATTCGTCACCACTTTGCGGCAACACCATCAGCCAAGACCGGCGTTTTCTGGTGAAGTTCATGCCTAAATTAGAGGCGTATTTGCACTATCGCAACCTCGATGTGAGCACCCTCAAAGAACTCTCCAAGCGCTGGAAGCCCGAGGTGTTCAACAGCTTCAAGAAACAACAGAAGCACACAGCGCTGGCAGACGTACACGAATCCATCGAAGAATTGGCGCATTACAGAGAGCATTTCATCAAGCTCTAAACAAGCTTTCCACTCATTTGAGGGAAAACCCGCACAATTTCAAATTTCTGTGCCATAATCGCCGGCTGAGCTGCAAACAGGCCTCGTGCCGCAGCCCTTGTGCATCACCTTCATGCCTTTGACTCACTGATAAGAGTCACTCGACTGGAAAAGATGGCCCCATAACTTCACGTTATGCCCATTCTCTTCAAACAGCACCGAGCTCCGTTTGATGGTTGATGTTTTTTAACCATGAACGGCGCCACCGCAAATCTTGCGGACGTCCGTGCGAGAAAAAATATGACTGACGCTTTTGAAGTGCAGGACGACTTGTCGTCTGCGCAATCCTCTACGAACGAAACTTTCGTGACTGAAACTTTGGCGCTCGATGCAGCCGACGTGAACGACACCACAGAAACTGAAATCGCCCCCGAACAGCCCAATGGCTTTGTACTCTTGGGCTTGGCCCCTGAATTGGTTCAAGCCGTGGCCGATTTGGGCTACACACAACCCACTTCTGTTCAGCTCAAAGCCATTCCATTGGCACTGCCCAAAGAAACCTTGGGCAAGGCCAACAGCTACATCGACCTGATGGTGTCAAGCCAAACTGGTAGCGGCAAAACAGCCGCCTTCTTGTTGCCCGTGTTGCACACACTGCTGCAAGAATTGGCCGCTGAAGAAGAAGCCGAGCGCGCTGCATTTGCCAAAGCTTGCGCCGATCCTGCTGCCAATGGCGAGCCTGCTCCCAAGCGTCCAAAACGCAAAGACCCCACCAACGCACGCAACTTCAAAGCCCCCTCACCTGGTGCCTTGATTGTTTGTCCTACACGCGAACTGGCCCAGCAAGTGGCTCACGACGCCATCGATTTGGTGAAGCATTGCCGCGGCCTGCGCGTGGCCAACATTGTGGGTGGCATGCCTTACCAGTTGCAAATTGCCAAGTTGCAAAATGCCAACTTGGTGGTGGCTACGCCAGGTCGTTTGCTCGACCTGCAACGCTCCATGCAAATCAAACTCGACAAAGTCAAATTCTTGGTAGTTGACGAAGCCGACCGCATGTTGGACCTTGGCTTCTCAGACGACTTGGCTGACATCAACCAACTGACCAGCCAGCGCCAGCAAACCATGATGTTCAGCGCTACTTTTGCACCACGCATTCAACAATTGGCCATGCGCGTGATGCACGATGGTGGTTCTTCTGTTCAGAAAATCCAAATCGATTCGCCTCAAGAAAAACACAGCAACATCAAGCAAGTTTTGTTCTGGGCCGACAACGCACAGCACAAGCGCAAATTACTTGACCATTGGTTGCGTGACGCTTCTATCAATCAAGCCATTGTGTTTGCCAGCACGCAAATTGAATGCGATGGCTTGGCCATCACCTTCGCTGAAATTCGCGACCGTCGCAAAATTATGGACATCGAGGCCTACAGCCGTCAGCCGTTCAAAGCTGAAGTGATTCCAGGCATGGAGCCCAAACTCAACTTCCCTGAAACCCGCTCAGGCCGTGGTGGCAATGACCGCGGCGGCCGTGGCCGTTCATTTGGCGGCGGCGGTGGCGGCTTCGGCGGCAACCGCGGTGGCGATCGTTTCGAATCACGCGGCGCGCCTCGCTTTGAAGGCAACCGGGGTGGTGATCGTTTCGAAGGTCGTGGCGATCGCTTTGAAAACCGTGGTGCACCTGCACCTCGCTTTGAAGGTCGCCCTGAGGGTCGCGGCGATTTCCGCCCGGAAGGACGCTTTGAGCCACGCGGCGACTCCCGCGGCGAACAGCGCAGCTTTGCACCTCGTGGCGGCGAAGGCCGTTTCGAGCCCCGCGGCGATCAGCGCCCTGACAATCGTGGCGGTGACCGCTTCGAAGCACGCGACAACCGTGACAGCCGTGCACCCCGCGCTTCAGGCGCTCCTGGCGGTCGTGACAATGCACGCGGCGGCTCAGGCGACCGCTTCGCTCCCCGTGGCCCTAAAGTCATTGGAGCAGGCAACTTCAAACCCCACAATGCTGGTGGCCATGCAGCACCCAAGCGCACTGGCGCTAAAGTGTTGAAAGTCACACGCGGTTAATTACCCTACCCCACGCCCCTGCCAAACAGGGGCGTAAAAAAACCGCCTTGGCGAAAGCCTTGGCGGTTTTTTCATGAAGGTCCCGAAAGACCTTCGAAGTTACTTTAAGCGGCTGCAGTTGTTTTGGCAGCGCGCTGTGGCAGCTTTTCTTTGATACGTGCAGACTTGCCGCTACGATCACGCAAATAGTACAACTTGGCGCGGCGAACATCACCACGACGTTTGACTTCAATGCTGGCGATCAAGGGGCTGTATGTTTGGAACGTACGCTCCACGCCTTCACCACTTGAAATTTTGCGAACAGTGAAACCACTGTTTAGGCCGCGATTGCGCTTGGCAATCACAACACCTTCATAAGCCTGCACACGCTTGCGTGTACCCTCAACCACGTTGACGCTGACGATGACGGTATCACCAGGCATGAAGTCAGGAATGGTTTTACCCAAACGGGCAATTTCTTCCTGCTCGAGAGTTTGAATCAAATTCATTTTGAGCTCTTTCATCTATCGATCTTGCTCAACGCTACGCTAAAGGCGGAAATTGTTATCCGCGGCGGGCAGAGGATCGAAAAGCTCTCGATTATATCGCCATTATTTGGCGAATTGAAGCTCACACCTGTCAGGCTCAGGCCTGATCACCTGTCTTGGCGGCAGGTGGGGTTTCGAACTTCAAAGTAGCCAGAAAGTTTTCATCTTTGGGGCTGAGTTTGCCTGACAGCCTGGCAGCCACAATCAAATCAGGCCTGTGCTGCTGGGTCAGTAACAAACTTTGTTGACGACGCCATTTGGCGATCTCAGCGTGATGGCCCGACAACAAAATAGCGGGGGCAGCCACCCCATTGAAAACTTCTGGACGTGTGTAATGGCCGCAATCCAGCAGGCCATCGAGTGCCGGGTTGAAACTGTCCATTTCATAACTGCCTTCATCGTTGAGCACGCCAGGTTGCAAACGGGCCACAGCATCTAGCAGCGCAATGGCAGCAATCTCACCACCCGACAACACAAAATCACCCAGGCTAATTTGAACGTCGACATGCGCATCAATAAAGCGTTGGTCCAAGCCCTCATACCGGCCGCAGATCAAAACAGCACCTTCACTGTCTGACCATGCTTGAACACCCGCATGGTTCAGTGGCTGGCCAATGGGTGAAAACAGGACCACGGGTACTGGTTTGTCAGAGGCCCTCAGATGCAATCTGTCTTGCCGAATGGCCATCAAGCATTTTTCAAGCGGTTCGGCCAACATGACCATGCCAGGCCCACCACCAAAGGGACGGTCATCCACTCGGCGGTAAGTCCCATCGGCAAAATCACGAAGTTGCCAGAGTTTGAGCTCAACCGCACCTGTTTCAAAGGCTCGCCGATTGATGCCAGACTTCAAGAAGGGATCGAAAAGTTCTGGGAACAGGGTAATGACGTCAAAGCGCATGACTGCTCATTTCCTGTTCAATAGTCCAATTGCCAGTCAACGGTGATCTTGCGACCCGGCAAATCCACGTTGTCAACGAAGGCTGCAACAAAAGGAATCATGCGCTCAAGTGGCGGCTTGCCGTCTTCTTCTGAAGCTTGCGTCAGAACCAACACCGTTTGCGGTCCCGTAGACATCAAGTCCTTCACCTGCCCCAATGCCACACCTTCTCGGTTAAAGACATCCAAGCCAAGCAGGTCTACCCAATAGTATTCATCTGCACCCGCAGTAGGAAAACTTGATCGAGGCACAAAAATGCGCGCCCCCTTCAGGGCCTCTGCTTGATTTCTATCAACTACATCCAGCGAACAAGCCACCACGGTGTCGGCGTGATCCTTGGCTTCTTTGATTTTCAGGACAACAGGCTGAGAGGCGCTAGTCACAGCCAAAGCAGCGGCTGTTTGACCAAGCGATTTGCTTGCGCCAGCCTGTCGATCAGAGGGCAGCAAATACCAACGTTTAGAAGAAAAAAGCGCCACGGGTGAGGCGCTGTGGGGCAAGACTTTGAACCAGCCTTTGATACCCCAAGCATCTGCAATGCGCCCTACTTCGATGGCGTCTGCCGGCATGTCGGCAAACTCTAAATGGGGCAGCACTGCGAAGCCTTTGGACTAGCCAAAATCCGATTGCTTGGCCAAGACCAATTAGGCGGCTTTGGCGGCAGCTTGTTTGACCAAACGCTGAACGGTGGGTGACACTTGTGCGCCAACGCTTGTCCAATAAGTCAAACGATCTTGCACAACGCGCAGGCCTTCTTCAGTATCCTTGGCGATTGGATTGTAAAAACCAATGCGCTCAATGAAGCGGCCATCGCGGCGAACACGCTTGTCGGCCACAACAATGTTGAAAAATGGACGGGCTTTAGAACCGCCACGAGAAAGACGAATGACAACCATGATTTATCCTAGGGTGGTGTCGAGAAAGCAAAAATTGCCATCCCACAAATTCTTTCAGCGTTTGAGACACGCAACTGGCCACCCGGCCAGTGACACACTGAAAAGCCGCTGATTATAACCCGGAGTTTAAGAATGCCAATCATTCGACCTAGCCAAGCCTCAGACATGCCCATGATCACGGCCATTTACCAGCACCACGTCCTTCACGGCACAGGCACTTTCGAGATCGCCCCTCCCAGCCTAGAGGAAATGACGGCTCGGAGAGAAGATGTCTTGAGCAAAGGACTCCCCTATCTGAGCATGGAAGAAAACGGTGAAGTGGTGGGGTTTGCCTACTGCAACTGGTTTAAACCTCGCCCAGCCTACCGGTTTTCAGCTGAAGACTCCATTTATTTGTCTGCACATACGGCCGGCAAGGGCTGGGGCCGCATGCTTTTGGCCGAATTGTGCCAAGCTGCAGAAAAAGCGGGCATCCGCAAACTGATCGCGGTCATTGGAGACTCTGGCAATGCAGGATCGATTGGTGTTCACAAGTCGGTTGGCTTTGAACACGTGGGCATTGTCTCGGGATGCGGTTGGAAATTCGATCGATGGCTAGACATCGTGATGATGGAAAAGGCTTTGGGCCACGGGCAAAGCCGTTCTCCTGAATAATCCGGTCTATGAAAAACAAAACATTTGCGGTTTGGCTCACGTTCTTTGGTGGGCCCTTGGGGCTTCACAGGTTTTACCTTAAGGGATTCACGGATGTTTTGGGATGGCTGCTTCCCATACCCACCCTCTTGGGTTGGCATGGCATTCAACGGGCATTCGAGTTGGGTCAAGACGATGTCCTCAGCTGGCTACTCATTCCCCTGCTGGGTTTCACCATTGCTGGCTGTGCGCTTAACGCCATCATCTATGGGCTGATGGCAACTGAAAAATGGAATGCCAAATTCAACCCCGAAAGTGAACCAGCAAACCCATCTGGCCAATCCAATTGGCTCACTATTTTCGGCGTAGCAAGTTCACTGTTGTTGGGCACCACGGTGCTCATGGCCAGCATTGTGTTCAGTTTTCAACGCTATTTTGAGAGCCAAATCGAGCAAGCCAAAGCCATCAGCCAAGGCACAGAAAAAGCAAAACCCTGAGGCAACTTAAAGTGGCCAAATCGCTTGGTGTGCCACTTTGCTTATTTCAGCTTCGCTCACCAAATGCGGCGCAATTTCGCGCAGAGGCATTAAAACAAATGCTCTTTCTGTCATTCTAGGGTGAGGCACTTGAAGCACTTTACTTTGAATGGTGCCAAAGCCGTAGAGCAACAAGTCAATGTCCAAAGTGCGAGGGGCGTTGGGGTAAGGGCGAAGACGCCCTGACAAGTTTTCTATGTTTTGAAAAGCTGCCAATAAATCACAGGCATTCAAACGTGTTTGGATGTGCGCCACAGCATTCACATAATCAGGACCATCGGCTTCGTAAGGGGCTGAGCGATAGAACGAAGAATGCGCCACAAGCGTTGTATCTGGTAAATGCGTTAAAGACACAATGGCCAACTCAAGCTGACGCCGTGCATCACCCAGATTGGCACCTAAGCCAATATAGGCATCGATCAGTTCACGCTTCACCATCGGCAGATTGGTCAGATGGCTTGCGCCTTCTAGGTGCTCGTCGACTTTTTGTGGCGCCGCCAGCGGATCCAGGCGATTTTTCAGCTTTAACAAGCTGTATGAGGTCTTCTCTGGCGGCATCGTCGGCCATGCTGAATTCTTGCCACCAGTCGGCCAAGCTCACTTCGACTTCAGAAACTTCTGCTCGCAACCTTAAGAAATCAAAGCCCGCTCTAAATCGCGCTTGCTCTACCAAGCTGAAGGGCGTACTGCCAATTCGTTTGTCAAAACGAGGTTGCATCATCCAAATTTCGCGCATGTCGGCTGCCAGCTTGCCGCGGCCCGAGACATCACCGATCCGCGCATCAAAGACCTCATCAATGGCTTCTTGCAAAGCAGGAAAGGGTGGCGTTTTCTTGGCCAAACGCTGATCCCATCCCAACTTCACATCCGCCCACAACACGCAGGCCAATAAGAAACTGGGCGCCACTGGCTTACCTTCTCCGACCCGGCGATCGGTGTCCATCAATGCCGCTTTCACAAAAGCTGTGTCAGCTCGCTCCACTACAACGTCAAGCAAAGGATAAATGCCTTTGTGCAAGCCTAGTTTTTGGAGTTGCTCAATAGACGCTAAGGCATGACCGGTTTGCAACAACTTGAGCATTTCGTCAAACAAGCGGCTTTGCGGCACATCGGCCAACAAACCCAACATGGTGGCCAAGGGCTTGGCTGTTTTGTTTTCAAGCTTGAAGCCCAAGGGGCTTAACTTGGCAGCAAAGCGGACAGCTCGAATGATGCGAACTGGGTCTTCGCGATATCGCGCCACAGGGTCACCAATCATGCGCAAGATTTTTTGAGTGGCATCTTTCATACCCCCGTGGTAGTCCACCAGGTACTGCGACTCAGGGTCGTAGTACATGGCGTTGACTGTAAAGTCGCGACGGGTTGCATCCTCGTCTTGGGGACCCCAAACATTGTCCCGCAGCACCCTGCCACTTGAATCAACCGCGTGCTTCATACCAGCCAGCTCTGATTTGCTCGTGCGCTCATTGCCTTTGACTTGCTCAGCTGCGCGATTGTCCAAATGGGCTCGAAAGGTAGAGACTTCAATCACCTCATGCTCGCGGCCTCTGCCATACACCACATGCACAATTCGAAAACGGCGACCAATGATGAAGGCTCGTCTGAACAAGGCCTTGACTTCCTCGGGTGTGGCATCTGTTGCCACATCGAAATCTTTGGGACGCAAACCCAGCAGCAAATCGCGAACCGCACCGCCCACCACATAGGCCTCATAACCAGCGTCTTGCAATGTTCGAACCACATTCAATGCGCGGTCGTCGACCAAGCTTGGGTCGATGCCATGAACGGCAGCTGGAATTTCAACTCGCTTGCCAAAGTCTGTGGCAGCATGCGCGCTACTGGGTTTACCCAGTATTTTTTGAATGAATTTTTTGATCATGAGAAGAGTTGAAGTATGCGCCAACCCCGATCGGTCGCAAGTTGACGCAAACGCGCATCTGGATTCACTGCCACAGGAATTTGAGCCCGCTCGAGCAAGGGCAAATCATTGATGGAATCAGAATAGAAAGTAATTTGGACGTCCTGCCAAGTTTTTTGATGTGCGCTTAACCATTCTGAAATTCTGTGTACTTTGCCCTCTTTGAAAGATGGCGTACCTGAAATTTCACCCGTGATCCAGCCTTGTGAGTCCCTTGCCAATTGCACCGCAATCAACTCTTGAACACCAAAAGCCTGGGCAATCGGGCGCGTCACAAACTCATTGGTAGCCGTCACAATCATGACGTGATCGCCAGCTATTTGATGCTGCCTGACCAACTCAAGGGCCTGTGGTTTGAGATGCGGCAGAATCACTTCCTGCATGAACTGCGCATGCGCTTTGGCGCCAGCATCTGCGCCTCTTGACTTCACCGCTTGCGTGGCAAATCGAACGTAGTCGTGAATATCCAAAACACCCGCTTGGTAATCTGCATAAAACTGATCGTTTTTTGCTTTGAACGCGATGGGGTCGGTACAGCCCAAGCAGTTTGTAAACTCACCCCAAGCGTAATCTGAATCGATTGGCAACAAAGTGTTGTCTAAATCAAAAAGGGCCAAGTTCATGTGCTCTCCAACATGGACTTGATAAGGGGAATGGTCATTGCTCTTTTGGTTTCCAAGGCAAATTGATCCAGATGGTCTAGCAAAATCATCAAGCTGCTGAGATCGCGAGAAAATCGACTGAGCATGTAACTCATCACTTCGTCACTTAAGAAAAGACCTCTGGCGTCTGCCTCAGATCGCAATACCGCGCGCCGCTCCGTATCATTCAAAACCTGAAGGGCATAAACATGGCCCCAGCCCAATCTAGAACGCAGGTCATCACGCAGTTTCAAGTCTGCGGGAGGTAGCATGCCCGCCGCAAGCACCCACCTGGGCGAGCCAGATTTAGGTGTGAGTGCATTGACGAACCAATTGAACGCAAGCTGTTGTTGCTCCAAGTTGTACAAATGAACATCGTCCATCAAAACAACCGTCCACGACTCATCAAAATTCACACGCTCATTTTGATTGGCATCCAGCCATCCTACAGACATGCCAGCGCTGGACAGCTCCGTTTGAACGGCTTGAAGCAAATGCGATTTACCAGATCCACTCTCACCCCAAAGGTAAGTGGGAACTGGGCTTGGCTTTTGACTGGCGGTCCACAACCTCAGGTGCTCAAGTGCCGCTGAATTGGGCCCGGCAAAAAAACTTTCCAATGTGGGGGCTGTGTGCAAACCAATATCAAGTGCCATCTGCTTCATGGACTTGGGCCTCGGTAGATTTGACTTTCAAAATATTGCATTCTGGCTCTGCGCAGCGCAACCAAAATGACTGCGCTTGCTGGCAAGGCTATTAACACACCTACAAAACCAAAAATTTGGCCAAAAGCCAACAAAGCAAAAATGACGGCCAAGGGATGCAAGCCAATGCGTTCTCCCACCCACTTGGGCGTCAGCCAAAAACTTTCTATCAATTGCCCCAGGCCAAATACAACGGCCACCATCAACAAGGCGTGGAGTGATGCAAATTGCAAAATACCTGCGAGCAAGGCCAACATCAAACCCAAACCAAATCCGAGATAAGGAACAAACACAGCCAAGCCAGTGAACACCCCGATCGGAATGGCCAAATCAAGCCCAAAAGCCATTAATCCTGCAGCATAGAAGAACGACAAGGCCAACATCACCAACAGTTGTCCCCGCAAATACTGTCCCAATACGGCATCGCATTCACTCATGAAACTGTCATAGGCAGTGCGCCATTGCTGCGGTACCCATTGGACGACTTGTAATACCAATCGATCCCACTCGTTCAGCAAGTAAAAGAGCACCACAGGGATCAATATCATGTTGCCAATTACGGTGAGCGCAAAGTTGCCACCTAACTTTAGCGACGCCACAAGAGGGTCCAGCCATTCATCACGGTTGGCACTCAAATGTTTGATCAATTGTTCCCGGAGGTTTCCGAGATCTAAGTTCAATTGAATGCCAAACTTTGCCAGCCAAGGATTCACATTCACAGCCAGTCAATCAAGCAATGCGGGCAGCTGTTTTTGAAGCAGCGGAATTTCATGCGTCAGGATAGGTATCAACAACAAGATGATGCCCAACACAGCCAGCAAAGCAAGCACCTCTACCAACAAGACGCAGACCACTTTGGGAAACAAAGGTAGGTTAAGCCTTTGTAAATACAGCACCATGGGATGCAGGGTATAGGCTAAAACAGCCGCAAGCACAAAGGGCACCAGCACAGGCCCCAGAGCCCACAAAATCATCACCAAAACAATTGCAGCTGCTAGCCACAGAGCAAGTCGTTTTGAATTGTGATTGAAGGACATTGTGTGGGGCAGTTGCAAAAGTAAATTGAAAGAAGGTTCAGGCTTTGGTCAGCAATTCACGTGCAGACCTTAAAATATGGCTTGATTTTAGTCCCGCCCGCCCCAATTACCACCATTTTCCTTTTTTTCACATGAGCTCAACCCCCCTCTCCTACAAAGACGCTGGCGTCGACATCGTTGCTGGCGATGCTTTGGTCGAACGCATCAAGCCTTTGGCGAAAAAGACTATGCGTGAGGGTGTCTTGGCTGGAATTGGCGGTTTTGGCGCTTTATTTGAAGTCCCCAAACGCTACAAAGAACCTGTTCTGGTGTCTGGCACCGATGGCGTAGGCACCAAGTTGAAGCTGGCATTTGAGTGGAATATGCACGACACCGTTGGGATTGATCTGGTGGCCATGAGTGTCAATGATGTTTTGGTGCAAGGTGCGGAGCCTTTGTTCTTCCTAGATTATTTTGCCTGCGGAAAGCTAGATGTCGATACGGCGGCTGCCGTTGTAGGCGGCATTGCCAATGGCTGTGAAATGTCCGGCTGCGCCCTGATCGGCGGCGAAACAGCTGAAATGCCTGGCATGTACCCCGCTGGCGAATATGACTTAGCTGGATTTGCAGTTGGCGCTGTTGAAAAATCCAAAATTTTGACGGGCAAGGATGTCCAAGCTGGCGATGTTGTGTTGGGACTTGGCTCGCATGGTGTGCATTCCAATGGTTTCAGCTTGGTTCGCAAATGCATCGAACGCGCAGCCCATCAATTGCCGCTCACCTTGGATGGCCAGCCCTTCAAGGAAGCCATCATGGCACCCACTAGGCTGTACGTGAAGCCTGTGCTTCAGGCCTTGTCTATTCACCCCATCAAAGCCTTGGCTCACATCACAGGCGGTGGTTTGCTTGAGAACATTCCAAGGGTCTTGCCTGAAGGCATGGCCGCACACCTCCAAAAAGGCAGCTGGCCGCAATCTGAGTTGTTCGCATGGCTTCAAAAAACAGCCAGCATCGATGACATCGAAATGAATCGCACCTTCAACAATGGCATCGGCATGGTGGTGGTCATTGATCAAAACCATGCCCAAGCCTGTGCAGAAACTTTGCGCCAGCCAGGCTAAAAGGTTTACCAAATTGGTGTCATTGCCGCTCAGGGCGATGGCCACCAAGTGGTGGTGAACTAAGCATCACACCTCTTAACTCGCTCACTCTGTTTGAAGCGAAGCCAAACGATGCTTGACATCCAATGAGTCGGCTGCATTGGGTACCTCATCGATATAGCGCGTTAAGTCTTGCAGGGCGCGCTCTTTTTGACCCAACTCTATCAGTGCCAATCCGCGATCGCGGATCTCAAACAGTGCATCCGGGTTCAACACGATCAAGCGATCCAAGACCAACACCAGACGGGGCCAATCGGCTTGACTGTTGTAAATTTCTTTGAGATTTCTGAGCATTCTGCTCACGATGTCGCGCGGCAAGGCGGGCTGCAAGAAAAGCCCCAAGGGCGTGTCCATATCGCCCGCCTCACCCAGATGAGGACGAAATGGCGCCAATCGCTCTGCCAAATTGTCCAAACCCAAAGAATCGCCAGTGAGGGGGTCTAGCACAACCAAGCCCTCTGGCAGCGTCACCTTCACCAAAAAATGGCCAGGAAAGGAAACACCAGAGGCCTGCAAGCCAAGTGATTGGGCAAGTTCAAGCCAGATGACGGCCAGTGAGATCGGGATGCCTCTTCGAGATCTCAATACTTCGCTCAAGTAACTGTTTTCTGGCGCGTAAAAATTGTTGGCATTGCCCTGAAATCCCAGCTCTGTGTAGAAAAATTGGTTCAACACAGACAGTGTCTTCAAAGGGTCAGCGTCCGACTTTAAACGCCGCCTTAAACGAACCAACAGCGCATCACAGGTGGCCAACACATCCTGAGTGTCGATCGAGGGCTCTTCATCTTGTGCAATCGAGGCGGCCGCCTCCAACAAAGGAAAATCTGTATCTGTCTTCACCAGACTCTGAAAATAGCTCAGGGGCGTGACTGCCATGGGTTGGAGGTTCATGTGTCTCTCACCCATTAGCGGCGGACAAAAGATTGCAAGCGCAAACCAGTCAAGCGCAAACAACCAAAGTACAACAAAGCAGAACAGACCAAGACCAAGCCCATGGCGCCAAGCCTAGACCATGCTTGTTGGCGCATGGCCAGCCAATCAAAGGATGTCGCTACCCAAGCGAGAAACAGCGCCAAGAGCAACGTAGCCACAAGCACCCGAGCCGCAAAGACCAACCAACCTGGCGAAGGTTTGTAACTTCCTTTGCGCAACAAGCCCAACAACAACCAAAGTGCGTTTAGCAAAGCGCCAAGACCAATCGACAAAGCCAAGCCTGCATGGGCCAATTGAGGCACCAAAACCACATTCATCACTTGCGTGAAACACAATACAACCACAGCAATTTTCACAGGCGTTTTGATATCCTGACTGGCATAGTAACCAGGCGCCAACACCTTGATGGCCACCAACCCCAACAAGCCCACGCCGTAACCACTCAGCGCCAGCGTGGTTTGCTGAACATCCCGATCTGTGAATGCGCCATAGTGATACAGCACCGAGACCAAGGGCTGCGCGAAAATCAGCAGAGCAGCTGCGCAAGGCAGCGCCAGCAACACCACCAAACGCAAACCCCAATCGAGCATGGCCGCATATTCAAGTTGATTGCCATTGGCTTTTGCGGCCGCCAACTGCGGCATTAACACAGCACCTAATGCAACACCCAAAATAGCCGTTGGAAATTCCATCAAGCGATCGGCATAAGTTAACCAACTGACGCTGCCGGGCGCTAAATGCGATGCAATTTGGGTGTTGATTAACAGAGAGATTTGAGCCACGCCCACGCCCAGCAATGCGGGCAGCATCAAGGTTGCAATTTGACGCGAAGCTGGATCGGATGCAGCTTGCCGAATGGCCGTGAAGCTCAGCCCAATGCGGGGCAGCAAACCTATTTTTTTCAAAGCTGGAATTTGAATGGCCAATTGCAGAAAGCCCCCAAGCATCACGCCCGCAGGCAAGGCGTAGATAGGCTGAATACCCTGTGACTTCAACCAAGGCGCTAAAAACCATGCTGCACCAATCATGGCCATGTTCAACAAGACCGGGGTAGCGGCTGGAACCGCAAATTTTTTCCAAGTGTTCAAGATGCCGGCAGACAAAGCCACCATCGACATGAAACCAATGTAGGGGAACATCCAGCGCGTCATTTGAACAGCCGCCACATAGGACTCAGCTTGCTGCTTCAGTCCACTGGCCATCGCCCATACCAAAAATGGCGCTGCCAAGACACCCAACAGACTCAGCACCAAGAGCGACCAAGCTAAGAGCGTTGCCACATGGTTCACAGCCTGGCGTGTAGCTTCCTCGCCATTTTGGGCTTTGCTAGCTGCCAAAACAGGGACAAAGGCTTGGCTGAAGGCCCCCTCAGCAAAGAGACGCCTGAACAGATTTGGAATACGAAAGGCTACATTAAAGGCATCTGTGAGAGCACTTGCGCCAAAAGAAGCGGCAATGAGCAATTCTCTGACCAATCCCGTGATGCGGGAAGCCAGAGTCCAAAGAGAGACGGTGGATGCTGATTTAAGGAGGCTCACAAAGAGAGTGTAGCGACTGAAATGCCCAGTTGTCATACCCCTCGACCAAGCTGCAGTTTGGCTGATACAATAGC